>PPYF01129481.1_pt1 | contig 41582 bp, 46 predicted proteins | sample 1559871 | NCBI WGS metagenome assembly PPYF01 (sample SAMN08240021, study PRJNA423297) | Human gut metagenome, whole genome shotgun sequencing project.
CAGGAGGTTCCTGGTGAGTCTTTGGTGACTTTCTTCTCATAAGAAAGTCACCCGGGGCATGGGGCGGAGCGCCCATACATGGGAGGAGTGCAGAGGAGGGCCCCAGCCCTCCTCGCATCGGTCACCCGGGGTGCGGGGCGGAGCGCCCGCTCTTGGGGGTAGAAGCCAAGTCTGACGACTTGCTTCTGGGGGCAGATGGGATAAAAATCCCCCCTCCCTCATAGGCTGTAGCGTATAACGCTGTCAGCAAAGGAGGCCGCCGCCTTGATAAAAGCTTTTCCCCGCGGGCTGCTCCGCGGCGTCTGCGCACTCATCCTCTCGATGGGGCTCTGTCTAAACGCCGCCGCCAAGGAGAACACCACCCCGCTTTCCCTCTCTCCCCTCTCGCTGGAGGAATATCCCCTCTACCAGCAGGAGGAGCGCGCCGCCGACGCCTACATCGTGATGGAGGCCACCACCGGGCGGGTGCTGTGCGGACAGAACATCCACGAGCGGCTGGCGATGGCCAGCACCACCAAGATCATCGGCGCGATGATGGTGCTCGAGCAGCCGAATCTCGACGAATCCTTCACCGTCGACCCCGACGCCATCCGGGTGGAGGGCTCGTCGATGGGGTTGCAGGAGGGGGACTCGGTCTCGCTGTACGCTTTAGCCTGCGGGATGCTGCTGCCCTCCGGCAACGACGCCGCCAACGCCGCAGGGGTGCGCCTGTACGGCAGCATCGAGGGCTTTGTGCAGGCGATGAACCAGCGCGCTCAGGAGCTTGGCCTGCACAACACCCACTATGTCACCGCCTGCGGGCTGGACGCAGAGGGGCACTATTCCACCGCCTTTGACCTTGCCAAGCTCACCCGCGTGGCCCTGCAGAATGAGGACTTCGCCTTCATCTGCTCCCAGTCCAGCATGAAGGTCAAGTTCGGCAACCCGCCCTATGAGCGCTGGCTGCAAAACTACAACCGCCTGCTCGAGCTCTACCCCGACTGCATCGGCGTCAAGACCGGCTTCACCGACGACGCGGGCCGGTGCCTGGTTTCCGCCGCCGAGCGGGACGGCATGACCCTCATCTGCGTCACCCTCGATGCGCAGGACGACTGGAACCTGCACGCCTCGCTGTACGACCAGTGCTTTCAAGACTACTCGATGCAGCCGCTGCCGCAGTCGCCCGCCAGCGTCACCTTGGTCGGCGGAGGACTGCAGCAAAACGGCATCGAGCAGGAGCTGATGCTCTCCCCCGCCTGGCAGGCCCGTGTGCCGCTTAAAAAGGGGGAATCGGCCCGGTTGGAGCGCGACCTGCTCTGCGAGCCGTTTGTCTATGCGCCCTCCTCCCCGCAGCAGGTCTACGCCCGGGCGGTCTACACGCTGGACGGACAGACGCTCTGCGAGGTGCCGATGGTCGCGGCGGGGGGATGAGGCAAAAGCGTAAACTGACAGCAGGAGGCATTTTCCTGGTTCGGAAAATGCCTCCTCCTCCCTTTTCTATTTTGTTTGGGGACATTCTTCAGCCAAGCGGCTAACAAGAAGTTTATTTCAGGGCCGTTAACCAACAATTTCGTCCCAGGCCTGTTCCGCTTTGGCCTGTGCCTGCTCCAGCTCCTCCCTGGCCTTGTTCAGGCGGTCCTGCAGGTAGCCGTCCGCCAGGTCTTTGAGCTCGTCGTAATCGTCCTGCGCGCTCTCCATCGCGTCGTCATACTCCCGCTCAATCCTGGAGTAGCGGCGGTTGTACTCCCTGTCCTGCTCCTTGCCGTCCTCGGCGTCCAGGTAGCTTGCGCGCTCAAACTCGCCCGCCTGCTCCATCTGCTTATCATAGCGGTCGTAGGCCTCGTCCCCGGCGTCGACATACAGTTCGCCCGCCTGCACCATCGTGTTGTCGTACCGGTCATAGGCCTTCTCCACCGCCTGCTCGTACGCCTTCTGCGCCGGCTCCATGATGGCGTCGTAGGCCTTCTGCGCCCGCTCGCGGGTGTGGGTGAACAGGCTCTTTGGCTCGTCGACCGTCACGCTCAAATTTCCGCCTGCATCGGTGCAGACAAGGCGCACCCGCCAGCGGCCCGGCTGCAGGGTCAGGGTCTTGGTGGTCTTCTGCGCGTCGCCGTCCTCCCAGAGGGTGGTGGCGGTCTTGTTGTCCTGGGTCAGGACAAGCTTTGCCTCGCCGGAAACTTTCGCATCGATGGTGAAGGTGTGCTGCTCGGCCTTTGTGAGGGTAAAGTCAAACAGCGTATCCACCCCGCTGAGCTTTTGGAAGCTCCAGTCCAGCCGCTCATAGCTGGCGCGGGAGGTCTCCTCCTGTTTCAGTCCCTTTGCGGTGACCCAGAGCCTGTCCGCAGAAAGAATTGTCTTCTCGCTGTCATAGTCGCTGTCGGCCCCGGTCTGGCGGACAGTGCTCACCTCCGGCAGGCCGCCCAGCGCCGCCGAAGCGGTCAGAGGAAGTCCCGACAGGGTCATGGTCAATGCAACGGCAACAGCAGCGGTTGTCAGCGTCCTTTTTTTCATCATACAACACCTCTCCCTTTTTGGATGTAATGAGGTTTTCCCGTTAAGTATATTCTAGCATTTTCTTTTAAGATTGACAAGTGACAAAATGATGACCGGCAGATAACCCGCCACCGCAGCCAGCGAGCTTTCCACCCCGAAGGCCCCGCCGGCCGGCAGCTCGATCTGGATGAGAGCTGCCCCGGCTCCGCCCTTGCAGAAGCCTCCCTGATTTTTTGTTCGTCCTCTTTTCCCCTTTTTTATCAAAACGGGAGAAGGGCTTTGTTTGCTTCAGTTACAGCGTTCAAAACGACCTGTTCAGGAAGCGAAACTTTATGAGAGGCGGATTTTGAAAAGCAAATACCGCCTCTCCGACATAGAATAAAGGGAAACACAAAATATTCTCTACAGAAAGGGGAAAGAAAAAGATGGAGGTATTTTTTCAGTGGAGCATCATGCTGCTGGGGATTCTGGGCGTCGTGCAGCTGGGCGAATTTTTGTCCATCTGGATGCACCGCCCGCCGCGCCGCCCGGTCAGCTTTTCGGTGATGCCGCTCTCCGGCCAGATTGAAAACATCGACCAGCTGCTCGGCTATTTCCAGGAGGTCGCGCTGTGGAGCCCCGAAAGCCAGCTGGCCTTTGTCATCGACTGCGGCCTCAGCCCCCAGAGCGCCGACGACTGCCGCCGCTGGTGCCGGGACAAAAAGCGGGTGACCTTCTGCACCCAAAAAGAATTCCAGGAAATTTGCAAAGGCGTGCAAGATACGGTATACTAAGAGGTAGACCAAATGGATAACCGATCGAAAAAGGGTATGAGCGATGCAGAAAGAAAATTTGATTCAGATCTCCGGCACGGTGGAGACCATCATCTATAAAAACGAGGAAACCGGCTTCACCGTGCTGGAGCTGGACCACGACGGCGAGCCGCTCACCGTTGTCGGGGAGCTGTCCTCGGTGGGCGAGGGAGAGGTGCTGACCCTGCACGGCTCCTTCCGCACCCACCCCAGCTACGGCACCCAGTTTAAGGCGGTGGCTGCCGAACAGCAGCTGCCGGCCACCGCCTCGGCCATCCTGCGGTATCTGGCCTCCGGCGCCATCAAGGGCATCGGCCCGGTGCTGGCCTCCCGAATGGTGGCGCAGTTCGGCGACGACACCTTAAAGGTGCTGGAAAACGAGCCGCAGCGCCTGACCGAGGTGCAGGGCATCTCCCCGGCCAAGTGCGAAAAGCTGCGCGAGGAGCTGGGGCGGATGTTCGGCATGCGCGCGGTGATGCTCTTTCTGTCCCAGTTTGGCATCAAGTCCTCCACCGCTGTTGCCATCTGGAAACGCTGGGGCACCATGGCGCAGAAGATCATCGAGGAAAACCCCTACCTGCTGTGCAGCGAGGAGATCGGGCTTTCCTTCGACGACTGCGAAGCCATCGCCCGCCGCCTGGGGGTCCCGCCAGACAGCTCCTACCGCATCGAGGCGGCGCTGCAGTTCATCCTGCGCCACAACCTCTTAAACGGCCACACCTGCCTGCCGCAGGACAAGCTGCTGCCCACCGCCCAAAAGCTGCTGAGCCAGAGCGAAATCATGGTGGAAAAGGAGCTGGAGGCGCTGCTGCGCCGCCGCCAGCTGGTGCTGGTGCAGGTCAACGGCCGCCCTTACTGCTACCTGCCCGAATACTGGCAGGACGAGCGCTACATCGCCGAGCGGGTGCTGTTCATGCTGCGCTCGGACGAGCCGCTGCAGATAAAATCCTCCCCCGAGCAGCTGCTGGCCGAGCTGGAGCAGTCCGGCCAGATCCGCTACGCCGGCCTGCAGAAGGAAGCCATCCTGCAGGCGCTGCAGCACAAAATCTTCATCCTCACCGGCGGCCCCGGCACCGGCAAGACCACCACCATCAACGCCATCATCGACCTGCTGGAGCAGTCCGGCTGCAAGGTGGCGCTGTGCGCCCCCACCGGCCGTGCGGCCAAGCGGATGTCCGAGGTCACCGGCCGGGAGGCCAAGACCATCCACCGCCTGCTGGAAACCGACTTTGCCAACCCCACCTCGCTGCAGTTTAAGCGCAACGAGAAAAATCCGCTCAACGCCGGGGCGGTCATCGTGGACGAGACCTCAATGGTCGACATCCCGCTGATGCGCTCGCTGATCTGCGCCTTAAAGATGAACTGCCGGCTGATTCTGGTCGGCGACAGCGACCAGCTGCCCTCGGTAGGGCCGGGCAACGTGCTGCGGGACTTCATCGAGTCGGACAAGGTGCCGCAGGTGCGCCTGACCGAAATCTTCCGCCAGGCCCAGCAGAGCCTGATTGTCACCAACGCCCACGCCATCGTGCAGGGGCGGATGCCAGAGCTGCACCGCCACGACAACGACTTTTTCTTCCTCAAGCGGGAGAGCCCCGAGCAGATTAAGGCCACCACCCTGGACCTGGTAGCCAAGCGCCTGCCCAAAAGCTACAACTACTCCCCCATGACCGACATCCAGGTCATCGTGCCCACCCGCGTCGGCGCAGTGGGAGCCAACACCTTAAACCAGAGCCTGCAGGAGGTGCTCAATCCCCCCTCCCCCCAAAAGGATGAGTTTGAAAACAACGGCCGCAGGTTCCGCGTGGGGGACAAGGTGATGCAGGTCAAAAACAACTACGACATCCTTTGGCAGCGGGACAACGGCGAGGAGGGCCTGGGGGTCTACAACGGCGACATCGGCTTTATCGAGTCGATCGACCGCCCCGCCAAGACGCTGCGCATCCGCTTTGACGACCGGGTGGCGGAGTACCTGTTCGAGATGGCCCCCGAGCTGGAGCTTGCCTACGCCATCACAGTGCACAAGAGCCAGGGCAGCGAGTTTGAGGCGGTGGTGATGCCCCTCTCCGGCTACAAGAGCAAGATGCACTACCGCAACCTGCTCTACACCGCCGTCACCCGCGCCAAAAGCCGGCTGATTATCCTCGGGCAGGAGAACACCATCGCGGCCATGATCGAAAACGACCGCAAAACGGTGCGCTACACCAACCTCAAGGAGCTGCTGCTGGGCGAGGTCGAGGAAGCATAAAAAGCGCAAAAGGGGTTGCCAAGGAAGGCTTTTTTCCTTTATAATAAGATTGCAAAAATTTGTCGATTTGTCCAAATGAAAATAGCGCAATGGGACCTCGTTCCCCATGAAGAAAAGGAAAGCGGGCAACCGTTATAACAGATAGATACAGATAGAACAGAAAAGGATGGTGCTGTGTGGACGTAGGAATTGATTTGGGAACCGCAACAGTCATTGTGTATATCGGCGGCCAGGGGGTCGTGCTCAGCGAGCCTTCGGTCATCGCCGTCAACTTAAAGACCGACTCGGTCATCAGCGTCGGCCAGGAGGCCTATGATATGGTGGGGAAAACCCCCTCCCACATCCAGGCTATCCGCCCGTTATCCAAGGGCGTGGTCTGCGACTACAAGATGACCGAGGAGATGGTCAAATTTTTCATCAAAAAGGTCTGCCGGGACAGCCTGGTCAAGCCCCGCATCGCTTTGTGCGTGCCGTCGGGCATCACCAATGTCGAGTCCAACGCCGTCATCGACGTCGCCATCGCCTCGGGCGCGCGCAAGGTCTACCTCATCGAGGAGCCGGTCGCCGCGGCCATCGGCGCCAACATCGACATCGAAAAGCCAAACGGCAACATGATCGTCGACATCGGCGGCGGCACCACCGACATCGCCGTGCTCTCCTTAAACGGCATCGTCAACAAAAAATCGATCAAGGTCGCCGGCGACGCCATCAACGACTCGATCATCAAATACATCCGCTCCAGCCACGGCGTCTTAATCGGCGAGCGGATGGCCGACCAGATCAAGCGCACCGTCGCCAGCGTCTGCTGGGAGGACGGCGAGGACATCTCCGCCCCGGTCAAGGGCCGCAACCTCACCACCGGCCTGCCCTGCAGCTTGGAAATCAGCCGCTCGATGCTGTACGACTGCGTGATGAAGGAGGTCGACCAGATCGTCACCGCCGTCAAGGAGGTCATCGAGAAGACCCCGCCGGAGCTGGTGGGCGACATCTACACCAACGGCATCACCCTCACCGGCGGCGGCAGCCTGCTGCACGGCATGGACCGCCTGCTCGAAAAGCAGACCAAGATCCACACCGCACTGGCCGAGGACCCGGTCAACTGCGTCGCCATCGGCACCGGCAAGTCCTTCCAGTATCTGGACAAGCTGGTGGACGGCTTTGTCATCCCGTCGATGCAGAGGTTTTAAGCGATGCCAAAACCGGATTTTGCGTTTACCATGGAGCAGCTGGCGGAGGGCCTTTCGGTCTGCGTGACCAGGGAGCACCGCTTTGGCACCGACGCCTTTCTGCTCTCCGACTTTGCAAATGTGCGCCGCCGCGACACCGCCTGCGACCTTGGCACCGGCTGCGGCATCATCCCGCTGTTATGGTTTCGCGACCGCAGCGAGGCCCCGCAGGTGGCCTACGGGGTGGACATCCAGCCGCTTGCCATCCGGCAGCTCTGCTACACCGTCGAGCAGGCGCAGCTGCAGGAGCGGGTGCTGCCGGTCGAATGCAACCTTGCCGACCTCGAACAGCTCAAAGAGAAGCTGCCGTTTGGCAGCTTCTCTCTTGTCACCTGCAACCCGCCCTACAAAAAGGCCGAGCACGGCATTTTAAGCGAGTCGGCCAGCGACATCATCGCCCGGCACGAGACGATGTGCTCGATCGACGACGTCTGTGCCGCCGCCGCCAAGCTGCTGCAGACCGGCGGCAGGCTGTGCGTCTGCCAGCGGCCGGAGCGGCTGCTGGACGTGCTGGAAAGCATGCGCGCCCACAAGATTGAACCTAAGCGGGTGCGCTTTGTGCAGAAACGCGGCGACACTGCCCCCTGGCTTTTTCTGGTGGAGGGGCACAAGGGCGGCAAGCGCTTTTTAAAGGTGGAGCCGCCGCTGCTGATTCAGGACGAGAAGGGAGACTTTTCCCCCGAGCTGCAGCGCATCTACCGGCTGACGCCCAACCTATCAAAACAGAAATGAGGACCAACATGGCTGGATCTTTATATGTGGTCGGCACGCCGATCGGCAACCTGGAGGACATGAGCGTGCGCGCGGTGCGCACCCTGCAGGAGGCGGACTTCATCGCCGCCGAGGACACCCGGGTGACCCTGAAGCTGCTCAACCACTTTGCAATCAAAAAACCGATGCTCAGCTACCACGAGCACAACGCCCGGCAGAAGGGCGGCGAAATCCTGACCCGCATCCTCAACGGGGAAAACTGCGCCATCGTCACCGACGCGGGCATGCCCTGCATCTCCGACCCGGGCGAGGACCTGGTGCGGCTGTGCGCCGAAAACGGGGTGGACATCAAGGTCATCCCCGGCCCCAGCGCCGCCATCTCCGCGCTGGCCGTCTCGGGGCTGGACACCTCCCGCTTTGTCTTTGAGGGCTTTTTAAACCCGCAGAAAAACGCGCGGCTGGAGCGGCTGGAACAGCTCAAAAACGAGCAGCGCACCCTCATCTTCTACGAGGCGCCCCACAAGCTGACCGACACGCTGGAGGCGATGCTGCAGGTGCTGGGCGACCGCAAAATCTCGCTGGCGCGGGAGCTGACCAAAATCTATGAGGAGGTCGTGCGCACCACCCTCTCCCGGGCGCTGGAACTTTACCGGGAAAAGGCGCCGCGCGGCGAATTTGTGCTGGTGGTGGAGGGCGCATCCCAGCAGCAGGAGCAGCTCTCCTTCGAGCAGGCGCTGGAGCTGGTGCGCGCTTTGGTGGACAAGGGTGAACCGCTCTCCAAGGCAGCTAAGGACGTGGCGCACCAGACCGGCTTTAAAAAAGGCGAGCTGTACAGCCGCTTTCTTGGCCAGTAGCGTTCATCTTGTCAAAAGGAGTGTGAAGCTGTGCTGCAGCTGAAAACCGTGACCCCACAGTTTGCGGATTTTGATAAGGTCTCCGCCCTCTACCACAGCGCCTTCCCGGAAAATGAGCGGCGGCCGCTGGAGGAGATGTTTTCCTTTCTGTCCGGCGGCGGGGAATTCCTTGCCCTGTATGACTGGGAAACCTTCTGCGGGTTTGTCTGCCTGCTCTCCTGGCAGGACATCACCCACATTCTCTACCTTGCCATCGACAGCCGGCTGCGCGGCAGGGGCTACGGCACCGGGATGCTCTCCGCCATCCGGCAGCGCTACCCGCACAGCCGCCTGATCGCCGACATCGAGCTGGAAACCGCCGGCGCCTCCAACAACGCCGAGCGCCGGCAGCGCAAGCACTTTTACCAGAAAAGCGGCTACCGCTCCTCCGAGGTCCAATACCGCTGGCGGGAGGAAAGCTACGAGATCATCGTCAGCGGCGGGGACTTTGACAAGGCGGATTTCCGCAGCTTCTGGAACGCCTTCGGGGTCAGCAAGGGCGTGTTTTCCAAAGCACAATGAAACCTGCAAAGATAAAAAAGAGATGGAAGCGAATCCACACTGCTTCCATCTCTTTTTATTTGTCACTTATAAAAATTGTTTCTTAGAACCGTTCAAAAAAGATCGGGCAGACCGCGTCGGTGGACAGGCGCATCCAGAGGTTGCCGTCCTCGGTGAACTGCGCGCGGTAGGTGCGGGTGTCCAGCACCTCAAAGCCGACAAACTTGTCGCCGCCGATGTAGTCGAACTCCTGATCCATCAGGCCATAGTGCTGGCGCAGATGGCCGTCCTGGTAGACAAACTCCATCACGCCGTAGCCGGGATTGTAGTAGCGGCCGACATATTTCTGCGCCTGCTCCTCGCTCAGCGGCTGGGTCTTTTTCTCCTCCTCGGTGTAGTTGGGGCCGAGGTTGACCCGCTTGTTAAAGATGTCGATCAGGAAGGAGTAGTCGTCCTGCACATCGCCGATCAGCAGGTCGCACAGCAGGTACTTCAGGCAGTTTAATGCCGGGGTATCCACCGTGTTGACCGACAGGGCGTAGGCGGCGTTCTCCTCCGGGAAGAAGCCGACCATCGAGTTAAAGCCGTTGGTCGAACCGGAATGGGAGGCCATCAGGTGGCCCTTATAGGCCGAGGTGATCCAGGCCAGCGCGTAGGACTGCTGCAGCTCCTGCGGATGGGAGGCGCGGCCCGGGATGACAACGTTCGGCTTAATCAGCTCGGCAAAGCCTTCCGGGCTGATGATCCGCTTGCCGTCCAGCTCGCCGCCGTTGGCCAGCATCAGAATCCACCGCTCCAGGCTGTCGAGGTTGGTGTACAGGCCGCCGCAGGGGTTGCTGGCCTTGCCGACCACCTCCGGCACGCGGTAGATCTTGCCGTCCTTCTGCCCGTACGGCATGGCGGCGTTTTTGTCCTCGATGGTGTCGATGCCGCGGAAGTACATATCCATCCCCAGCGGCTCGCCGATGCGCTCCTTGAGCAGCTCCTCCCAGGTCTTGCCGGTCAGCCGCTCACACAGGTAGCCGAGGGCGACATACATCTGGTTCTGGTAGCTGTACTTCTCCCGGAAGCCGAACGCCGGCGGGAAATAGGCGATGCGGCGCACCAGATCCGCGCGGTCCTCCCGCACAAAGGTGCGCATCACGTCGTGGCGGCACAGGCCGGTGCGGTGGCAGCCCATGTCGCGCGGGGTGACATGCTCCTCGGCGTACTTGTCCACCATCTGAAAATCGGGCATCAGCTGTTTGACCGGGGTGTCCCAGGTCATCTTGCCCTCGTCGCAGAGCTGTCCGGCCACCATGGTGGTGAAGGCCTTGGAGCAGGAAGCGATCTGGAACAAGGTTTTACTGTCCACCGGCTTGTTCTGCTCGGCGTCAGCTTGGCCAAAGCACTCCTTGAGCACAACCTTCCCGTCCTTGACCGCAACCAGGATGCCTCCCGCAAGGCCGTACTGTTTTCGGATTTGTTCGATTGTTTTCTGTAAAATTTCCACAGAGGTTCCCTCCTGTTTTTTTCTTCCATTATAGCCTTTATGGATAGAAAAGTAAAGTGGAAACTCCATTTTTTTAGCAATTATTCCGCGCCCGGCCAGTCCGGCTGGTCGATGGTGCAGGAAATACGATAGCCGTCCCCGTTGGGAGTCACCTGAATCTCAATCTTCCCGCCGCTGTAGCTGCCGGTAAAGCTCCAGCTGTCCTCGCCGGAACCTTCCTCGCCGGTGGCGCCCAGGGCTGCAAGCTGTCCCCGGTAAAAGTCGGCGATATCCTCCAGGCTATCGCCCCTCCAGACGCGCTCCTCGCCGGTGGCGGGGTCCGGGCGCTGGGCGGTTCCTGCACTGGTATCCCAAAGAAACTTTCCATCACTGTAGGTTCCGTCATAGGCCATCGGATACTCCAGCTGGAAGGAGGGATAGTCCTCCCGCTCCATCGAGCGGTACTGGAAACCATCGTCCGCCAGCTCCGCTGTCAGGGTGCCGTAGCTCATGGGCAGGTCGTGGCTATCCAGCATCACAAACTGCATCCTCAGCTCCTCCCCCTGCTGTTCGGCTGAGAGAATCTGGCAGGTCCATGCGCTGCCAATTCCGGTCAGCTCATAGGCCTCTTCTCCGGCGTCATAGAAGGACGACTCCCGCACCCGCTCCTCCGACACGCCAAAGCGCGGGCAGACCAGCTGTTCCAGCGACTCCTGCGGAACCATCCGGCGGAGCTTATCCTCGTCGGTGTAGATGCCGGCATCTTCCTCCAGCTCCGGCTGCGCGCTGAGCAGATACTGGTAGTAATCGACAAAGCTGTCCGGCCTCATCACCGTCGGATCATCCCAGCTGCCGTAGCCTCCCATGGCGTACAGCGCCGGGGTATGGACGCGGTTGAGCTCCTCAAGGTCCGCCGAAAGGGCAGGCAGCTGCGCCTCATTTTCCGGCATCGGCGTCCCCGAAGTGGACTCCCCCACCGTCACCGGCGGCTCCTCCGGCATCTTCTCCACGCTCTGCTGGGTGCATCCTGACAACAACAGCAACAGACAAAGCAGCAGCCATCTTTTCTTCATCATGCAAAGCACCTCCTGTCTGCAGCATTGCTTTTTTCTATTATTGTACATGATTCGCATCCCTCTTGCAAGGGGCTGTCCTCCCTTTATCGAACATTTTTCCACGAAAAAAGGAGCTGCCCTTTCGGACAGCTCCCTGCAGAAAAAAGCTATTTGACAGCCGCCAGCAGCGCGTCGACCTTGTCGGTCTTTTCCCAGCTGACGCCCAGATCCTCGCGGCCCATGTGGCCGTAGGCAGCGAGCTTGCGGTAGATCGGACGGCGCAGATCCAGAGAACGGATGATTGCGGTCGGACGCAGGTCAAAGACCTTCTCCACCGCCTGCTCCAAGACCTCGTCGGCAACCTTGCCGGTGCCGAAGGTGTTGACGTTGATCGAAACCGGCTTCGCCACGCCGATGGCGTAGGCCAGCTGGACCTCACACTTTCTGGCCAGCTTTGCAGCGACGATGTTCTTGGCAACATAGCGCGCCGCATAGGCTGCCGAGCGGTCAACCTTGGTCGGGTCCTTGCCGGAGAAGGCGCCGCCGCCGTGGCGTCCCATGCCGCCGTAGGTGTCGACGATGATCTTTCTGCCGGTCAGGCCGCTGTCGCCCTGCGGGCCGCCGATGACAAAGCGGCCGGTGGGGTTGATGAAGATCTTGGTTTCGGGGCGCATCAGTTCCTTTGGAACGATGGCGTCGATGACCTCGCGCTTGATGTCAGCGCGCAGCTGCTCCATCGGCACATCCGGGGAGTGCTGGTTGGATACAACAATGGTTTCCACCGCGACCGGCCGGTCGTCCTCATACTCGATGGTGACCTGGGTCTTGCCGTCCGGACGCAGGTAAGGAAGGGTGCCGTCCTTGCGCACCTGGGCCAGGCGCTTTGCCAGCTTGTGCGCCAGCGAGATCGGCATCGGCATCAGCTCCGGGGTGTCGTCGCAGGCAAAGCCGAACATCATGCCCTGGTCGCCCGCACCGTTGTCCTCCTCGGTGATGCCGGCTTCCTTGGCTTCCAGCGCGCGGTCAACACCCAGCGCGATGTCGCCGGACTGCTCGTCGATCGAGGTGATGATGCCGCAGGTGTCGCAGTCAAAGCCAAATTTTGCGCGGTCGTAGCCGATGTCGCGGATAACCTCGCGCGCGATTTTGGGGATGTCGACATAGCACTTGGTGCTGATCTCACCCATCACCAGCACCATGCCGGTGGTGACAGCGGTCTCACAGGCTACGCGGCCGTCCGGGTCCTTTTCCAGGATTGCGTCGAGCACTGCGTCGGAGATCTGGTCGCAGATCTTGTCGGGATGTCCTTCGGTGACCGATTCGGAGGTAAACAGATATTTTGCCATTTCCTTTTTCGTTCCTTTCTCTTTTGCAATGTGGATATGGTGGTCAACCAAACAGCGCGCAGCTTGTTCGAGATTGTTCCTTTTTTTAAAGCTGGAATAAAAAAAGGACCCGACCGCGAGATCGAGTCCTGCTTTCCTCATCTCTCGGCTTTGCCGCAGGATTTGGCACCTTACAAAGCGCTTCGCTTTTTGCAGGTTGCCGGACTTCACAGGGCCTGTCCCCTCTGTCACTCTTGATAAGGCTGTTCAGTTTGGAAAGCGGCAGAACATTTCTCACCGCTCATGTAGCAATTATGATACCGCTTCCCGCCGCGGATGTCAACCATGTTGGAAAATATTTGTCGAATTTGACAAATTGTCTTTCCTCTCCAGCTTTGGTTTCATCGGTTTTGGCGGGAGTTTCGGAGGAAAATCACTCCTCCACCCGGTACATCTGGGAGGCGCTCTCCTTGGTGGCGTACTCGCTGACCGAGAGCACCTTGACCTTCAGGGGCTTGTTGCCCATCTGGATCTCGATGAGGTCCCCCTCCTTAACCGCATAGGAGGCGCGCGCCACCTTGCCGTTGACCAGGATGCGGCCGCCGTCGCAGGCCTCGTTGGCCACGGTGCGGCGCTTGATGAGGCGGGTGATCTTTAAATATTTATCCAAGCGCATAAAACACTCTCCTTCATTTTGTTTCGATAAAAGAGCAGCCCCGGAATCTCCCGGAGCTGCTGCATCGATGAAAGCCTTGCTTTTCCTTACTTGGAGACAACTTCCTTGAGCGCCTTGCCTGCTTTGAAGACAGGCAGCTTGGAAGCCGGGATCTCGATCTTCTCCTTGGTGCGCGGATTGATGCCCTCTCTGGCGGCGCGCTCCTTTACCTCAAAGGTGCCAAAGCCGACCAGCGCTACTTTTTCGCCGGCAGCCAGAGTCTCGGAGATGGCGTCCAGCACCGCTACAACAGCTTTCTCGCTGTCCTTTTTGGAAAGTTCGGTTTTCTGTGCAACAGCATTGATCAGTTCTGCTTTCGTCATATTGATTATCCTCCATTTAAGTGATCTTTTCTTTTTTCATCCGCCTGCAAAGAGGACGGTTGTTTTAACATTCTTCCTTGGCCCGCTTCCACAGATCTTCCAGCTCCTGGATCGACGCTTCCCTCAGGTCCAGTCCGCGCTGGGCGGCAAGCTGCTCGGTTTTCTGCACGCGGGCAATAAACTTCTGGGTGGAGGCGTTCAGGCTCTCCTCCGCATCCACCTGCAGAAAGCGCGCGACGTTCACCGCAGAAAACAGCACGTCCCCCAGCTCCTCAAAGCAGCTCTGGGGATCTTCCTCCTCCACTGCCTCCTGCAGCTCGTCCAGTTCGCTGTTCAGGTCGTCCATCGCCCAATAAACATCCGGATAGCTAAAGCCCAGCTTGTTGGCGCGTTTTTGCACCTTCTGGGCGCGCATCAGCGCCGGGAAGGTCTTGGGGACGCTGGTCAGCGTCTCGGTTCCGGTGGTCTGGCCCTTGGTCTGCTGCTTGATCTTTTCCCAATTGTCCAGAACCTCGCCGGTGCTGCTGACCTGCACATCCGCAAAGACGTGTGGGTGGCGGACAATCAGCTTGCGGCAGATGCCGTCGCAGACATCCTCAAAGTTAAAGCTGCCCTGCTCCTCCTCGATGCGGGCATGGTGCACCACCTGCAGCAGCACATCGCCCAGCTCCTCCTTGAGCAGGTCCCGATCGTTCAGATCGATCGCCTCGCACACCTCATACGCTTCCTCCAGCATATCCCTGCGCATCGATTCGTGCGTTTGTTCCCTGTCCCAGGGGCATCCTCCTTCTCCCCGCAGAATCTGCATAATCTGCAGGAGGTCGTCGATGCCGTACTTTTCCTTTTTTTGATAAGACACGCTCACAATATCACACTCCCATGCTTTGGATACCGCCTGTGGCCTTCGGTTTATCATGCGACTTTATATATATTACCCTAAAAGCGAGTACTTTTCAAGTGTCTTTGCTATTTTTTCCCCCTTTGGCAGCATCTCAATGTCCTCTTTTTTGAAGGCTTTGAGCAAAAACAGGGCGATCAGGTAGACCAGCGCCCCCACCGCTACCGAGACCAGCACCGCAAAGCGCGAAGCGATGACGGTGGAAATCAGATTCTGGCTCAGCCGCGCAAAGGCCGCGCAGAGCAGCCCCGCCAGCAAAGGCTTTACAAAGACCGATACAACGCCCAGTTCCCCCACGCTCTGCCGCAGCGCAATCAGGCTGAGCACCGTGACCAGCAGATAGCAGGCCAGGGTCGACCAGGGCGCGGCCTGGATGTTGATCTGCGGGATGCCGACCAGGACATAGTTCATCGCCAGCTTGACAAGGCTGCCGATCAAAATCAGCTTGACCGGCAGGCTCACCCGCCCCACCGCCTGCAGGAGGCTGTTGATGGCGGCGGTCAGGGCGATGAAGATCGAGGCGATGGCCAGCACCTGCAAGAGCGGCGCGCCGATGGCGACCTCGCTGTTGTAGCCGAAGAACAGCTCGCAGACCTCCTGCGCCAAGGCGCTGATGCCCAGCCCCGCCGGGATGCAGACGATGGTGGTGATGCGCAGCACCATCTGGACGCTGCGCTGGGTGCGCAGGCGGTTGCCCTGTGCAAAGCTCTCGGCCACCACCGGCAGCGCGCTCACCGCCAGCCCCGCCGTCAGCGCCGGAACCAGGTTGGCAATCACCACCGCCTTGCCACTGTAGGCCCCGTAGAGGTAGTTGTGGACGCTGTTGTTGATGATCTCCGCCTCGGGGATGTTCGCTCCATAGCAGTCGAGCAGGGCCTGTGGGGCAGTCTGCATCACCTCTGCCAGGCGACCGGTGACGGTCATCAGGTCGATGATGCCGGAAAAATTGACCGCCAGCGATCCCAGGCAGACCGGCACCGCGATGACGATGATGGTTTTAAACAGCACGCCCGCGCGCTGCGGCTGGGGCGACTGCCTGACCAGCTCGTCGGGGACGCCGTCGCCCTTTTTGCGCCAGCGAATCATCAGGTAGAGCAGCCCCGCCGCGGTGGACAGGCTGACGCCCAGCACCGCCGCGCCGCTGGCCAGCTGCGCAATCACCGCCTGGGCCTGCGCCTGGCCGGCATAGCTCTGCCCCAGCACCGTGCCGTAGGTCTCATATTCCCGCTGGGTCAGATACAGCACCGCGCCGCTCAAGCCCAGCCCGAAAATCATCTTGGTCACCGCCTCGATGATCTGGGAGATGGAGGTCGGGTACATGTTCTGCATTCCCTGATAGTAGCCGCGGTAGGCCGACATCAAACAGCAGGTCAGCACCGCGGGGGCAAGGCAGATGATGGAAAGCCTGGCGCCGGGATTTGGAATCATCGCCGCAAAGGTTCCCGCGCCCAGAATCATCACCACCATGCACAAAAAGCCGGTGAGCAAAAAGAACAGGCGCGAGATGCGGAAGATTTTCCGGCTGTCCCGGTAGCGCCCCAGGACGCTGTTTTCCGAAACCAGCTTGGAGATTGCCACCGGAAATCCGGCGGTGGCGATGGTGGAGATGAGGTTAAAGATCTCGTAGGCATTGGTAAAATAGGAGTATCCTGTCCCGCCAAGCATGTTGCTGATCGGGATTTTAAAGAGCATGCTGACCACCTTGACGGTCACCGTGCCGATCATCAGGATCATCGCTCCCTGCACAAAGCCCTGCTTTTGATCTGTCTTTCTCAACTGTCCACCCGCTTTCTCAAAACGCACTTGGCCTATTGTTATACCGTACCACATCGCGGCGCTTTGTTCAATTACTTTGCAAAAATCTTTTCTAAAAATTCACAGCCTGCCAGCGCAGAAGCGTCTGACACCTCTAGTATATGAGCGCCGCAAAAGTGCCATTCATCCCGGCGCAAAAAGGGGCCGCGGCGCCCTGCTCCTCAGCGGGCGCGCCGCGGTCCTTTTTAACTGATCTTTTATTGATGGCGGATGTGCTCCATTCCCTGCGCCAGGATGGTGGCGACATGGTCGTCATCCAGTGAGTAGAACACCGACTTGCCCTCCCGGCGGTTTTTGACCAGGCGGCTGGTGCGCAGCAGCCGCAGCTGATGGGAGACCGCCGACTGGGAAATGCCCAGCAGGTCGCTCAAATCGCAGACGCACATCTCCTGCCCCAGCAGCGCCGCCAGCAGCTTGAGCCGGGTCGGGTCGCCGAACACCTTGAACAGCTCCGCTGCGGCCTCCATCTCCTGCTGGGACGGCATGCGTTTTTTTAAGTATTCCAGCTGATGGTGGTGAGTCACCTGGCAGCGGTCGAGGTCCTGTTCCCCATTGATTTTTGACATCGTGTCCTTTCCTTTCCGCAGCAAGCTGCTCGGTCCGGCTCAACATATGAGCGGTTGTTCATACATGGTTTCCCCTTTATGATACCTTATTTTCAGCCAAAAAGCAAGTTTTCTTTTTGGGATAGAAGGCGCTGCGCTCATTCTTCCCGCTCCACCACCGAGGCCCCGGTGTAGTAGTGCTCGAGGATAGCGCGATAGTCGCTTCCCTGCCGCGCCAGATAGTCCGCCCCGTACTGGCTCAGCCCCACCCCGTGTCCGTAACCGAGGGTGGTGAAGGTAAAGGTCCCGTCCTGCAACGCAAAGTCAAAGTCGCTGGAGCGCAGCCCCAGCAGCTCCCGCAGCTCGATGCCGCTGATGCTCCGGTCCCCCACCCGCACCAGCGTCACATAGCCGGAACCGGAACGCTCCAGCACGCTCAGCCATTGGGAGGGATCGTCCGAAAGCGCGGGGGCAGGCTCAGCGGCCTGCAGGAGCGGCTGAAGCTCCTCTGCTGTGAAGGAGACGCTCTCCTCATAGCCCGGCGCGTGGATGTCCCCAGCGCTGTCCACCGGCACAAGGTAGGAAAGCGGATTGCCCCAGACATTCTCCGCCGACTCGGTGCGGCCGGAGCTGATGGCGTGGTAGGCCGCCACAACCGGCTCGCCCGCCTCATCCACCACAATCTCCTGCCAGACCGCCTGAGCCACATTTTTGACCCGGCCCCAGTACTGATCAAAGTAATCGCCAAATCGCTCTCTGGCCTGCTCCTCGGTGACGTAGCCCTGCCAGTTGAGCGGGTCGGCGGAAAAGTCGTAGGGCTGACCGCTCTCCCGCGCCTGCCGCTGGCAGTACAGCGCCCAGGTGTGCGCACTGACCGCCTGGGCTTTGAGCGCCTCGGTGTGGAAGGTGGCGGGCATCTCGGAGCACAGCGCCCCCACCACATACTCCTCCACCGGGACCTCCTCGATCTCGCCTGTGGTGCGGTTGAGGATCAAAAACGGCTCCCAATCCACCGCCTTCTCTGCCTGCTCTTCTTCCTGCTGTTCCTCCTGTTTTGCCTGCTGCTGAGGCTCCTGCGTTTGCAGCGGCTGCATCTGCTGCTCCTGTTCCATCCGGGTCGGCTGGAACGGTTTGTTGCTAAACAAAAGCGGCAGCACCACCAGGCACACCGCCAGCAGCACAGCCATCAGCGCCATCATTCTCATCTGCATACCCCTTCCTGTCCGGTTCTGCAGACAGTATATGTTTGTCCGCATGAGGGATATGACTTTTTTATATGGGGGCGCTGCCGAAGGCCCCTGCCTCGAACCTTGCGAGGGGCTAACGCCCCTCTGCCCCCCCAAAGTGGGGGCCTTCGGCCTCCGGAGCAAGCCGTCAGACTTGGCTCCTGCCCCCACCAGGAGGGCGCTCCGCCCCTCCACCCCGGGTGACTTTCCCGTCGCGGGGAAAGTCACCAAAGGCGCGCCAGGGGCTGCCGCCCCTGGACCCTGCCGGTGCATGGTTACCGCCCTTTTTGCGCTCGCTTACGCATCGCGCCGGGCTACCTTCTGCCACAAAAATAGACCGATTTGCCACTTTGAGCAGGTGAGCAAACCGGTCTTTTTTCTCTCCAAGTTTTACTGAGGTCACACTTTCTGCTGTCAATCCGTGGCGCGGTAGGGTTGCCCCCGAGGATGATTAAGAGTTTAAGTTCCCGCAACCAATACCGCTAGGACACAAGGCGGGGGAATCCAAGGGGGTCCGCCCCCTTGTGCCGGAGGTCAGGAGTTCTCCGAACTCCAAACCAGGAGGTTCCTGGCGTATCTTTGCCTACTTTCTCTACGCGAGAAAGTAGGCCGGGGTGCCGAGCATGGCAAGGCCATGCTCTCGCGGAGCGCCCGCATGGTGGGTGCAGGGACTGCCGTCCTGCATAAATCATCCTCCGGGGTGGCAGGGCGGAGCGCCCGCTCAAAGGGGAGCGCAGAGGGGCGTCAGCCCCTCGCATAGCGGGTAGCCAGGGGCCGAAGGCCCCTGGCAAAAATCCCCCATCCCCCGGGGCTATACAAATCCGGTAAAACATGTTAAAATGAGAAGAACGGCTTCCGCCGCCGGGCGGACGTTTTTCCATCGACAACTATAACAGAAAGAAGGTTCCCAACTTGAATCTGACCAAAATACTCTTTGCCATCGGGGCGGTGATCTGCCTGCCGCTGTACGGCTTTTTGTGCATCACCGCGCTGGACCCGCAGACCGGTTTTCTGGCGGAAGGGCTGCCCGCCACCCTCTTTTATGTGGCGCTGTTTGTTTTCCCCGTGCTGATGATCCTGTGCTCCTACCTGCAGAAGAAGCGCCTGACCTTCTCCATCTCCAACTCGCGGGTACTGGCCGTGCTCGCTTTTGCGCTGGGCGGCGTGATGATTGCCGGCGCAGTGGTGGACGTCATCGGCATTGTGGCCGCCGTAGTTGACTACCTCTCCTATCAGTCCGGTTCGATGCTGCTCTCGGTGCTGCTTCTTTCCTCCCTGCAGATTGTGATGGCTCTGATCAGCGGACTGGTCTTTCTGCGGCTGGGGATCAGCTACCTGCTGGAAAACATCGCCAACCGCGGCTCGATGACCTTCATCTTCCCGGTGGTGTGGGCGCTGATCACCTGCGTGGAGATGTTCCGGGACTACCCGCAGATTGCCGGCATGCCGGAGCGCACCCTGTACCTGCTGTGCCTGCTGGCCTTCACCCTGTTCCTGATGGGCCAGAGTCGCATCCTCAGCGACGTCGACTTTAAAAAGGGCGTCTGCTGGATCAACGCCTTCGGTTTCTGCGCGGCGCTGTTCGGGCTGACCATGACTGTCGGGGAGATCGTCTCCTACTCGACCATGACCCTGCCGCTCTTCGACGCCATCCTGACCTTCGTGATGTCGCTGTACTGCCTGTCCTTCTCGTTTAATACAGGAAGCCGGTAATCGCACGGCACTTTTTTGTACAAAACAAAACGGAGAGCGGTTATCGCTCTCCGTTTTTTCATGCATGGATTCTCTTACTTCTTAATCAGCTCACCAACAGTAGATGCGGTGCAGCCGGCAGCGTTGGACTCGTCGGTGTCGACGTGCATGGTGGCATCGCAGCCTTCGCCTACACGGACCTCAACGTCGTCGAAGATCAGGCTTCTGTTCTCAGAGTTGATCTTGACCTGGATGACCTCGCCGTGGCTTACGCCAGCCTTTTCGGCCTCAGCGGCGCTGATGTGCAGGTGACGTTTTGCAACGATGACGCCCTCCGCAATCTCTACTTCACCAGCAGGGCCGACCAGCTTGCAGGGAGCGCTGCCCTTCAGGTCGCCGGACAGTCTGACCGGAGCGTTCAGGCCGAGGCTTCTGGCATCGGTGGCGGAAAGCTCTACCTGGGTCTGGGAGCGGAATGGGCCAAGGATGCTGACATTTGGCTGGCTCTTCTTCGGGCCAACGACGGTAACCTTCTCGTTGCTGGCAAACTGGCCTTTGATGGACAGTTCTTTCTTAACGGTCAGCTGTGCGTCTGGGCCAAACAGGGTGGCAAAATCCTCAGCGGTCAGGTGTACGTGTCTTGCGGAAGTTTCTACTGGAAATGTGTAGCTCATATTGACATCCTCCTAAAGCAATCTAATCAAACGGAACATTCCTTGGAAAATCCCGTTCTCTTTCTTATCTTATGATAGTATGAACCGGTCGATTTTTCAAGTATCGTTAAAATAATAACAAACTTTCCTCCCGCCAGAAAGTGTGCTATAATACTCTCCAGAAAAGGATTGCAGAAACCAAAAGGAGGAAGCATATGGAAAACAGCATGCAGCAGCTTCGCCAGCAGTGCCTGAGCTGTGAAAACTGCCCGCTGGCCAAAACCCGCCACAACGTGGTGTTTGGCGTGGGGGTGGAAAACGCGGAGGTCGTCTTTATCGGCGAAGGCCCGGGCGAAAACGAGGACCTGCAGGGCGAGCCGTTTGTCGGCAAGGGCGGCGCCCTGCTGGACAAATATCTGACCGCCATCGACCTGTCCCGGGACAAAAACATCTACATCACCAACATGGTCAAGTGCCGCCCGCCGCAGAACCGCGACCCCAAGCCGGAGGAGATCGCCAACTGCATCAGCTACCTGACAAAGCAGCTGGAGTTTTTAAAGCCGAAGATCGTCGTCTGCCTCGGACGCATCGCCGCAGGCGCGCTGATTGAAAAGGGCTTTAAGGTCACCAAGCAGCACGGACAGTGGTTCCAGAAGGACGGCGTATGGATGATGGGCACCTACCACCCGGCGGCGCTGCTGCGCAACCCCACCAACAAGCCGGACAGCTTTGAGGACATGCTGTCGCTGCAGGCCAAAATCCGCGAGGTCTGCGAGCACACCTACGACGGCACCGAGCTGTAAAATGGGCGGGGAGGCACCTTTTATCCCCTCCCCTGTTGGATGATTCGTCTTGCAAAAACGGCAGGAAAGCTTTTCGCTTCCCTGCCGTTTGTTTTTTTATTCGACGATGAACGAGCTGATCACCGAGCCGTCCTCGATGGCCTTGAGGGTGAAGGTGCTGCCCTCCAGCACCAGATAGCTGTTGCGGCTGCCCGCCTTCGGGATGGAGACCGAGCCGGGATTGATGTAGTAGTAGCCGTCCTCAAACTGCTGCGCCGCCGGGATGTGGGTGTGGCCGTGCAGCAGGATGTCCCCCTTCTGGAAAGGCGGGTGATTGTCCATATTGTAGACGTGGCCGTGGGTGGCCCAGACCATGTGGCCGTTCAGCCACAGCGCGGCGTAGTCGGCCATGATGGGGAACTGCAGCACCATCTGGTCCACCTCGCAGTCACAGTTGCCCCGGATGCACAGCAGCTGCTCGCGCATGTTGTTGAGCATCTCGATCACCCGCTTGGGCGCGTAGTCCCTGGGCAGGTCGTTGCGCGGGCCGTGGTAGAGGATGTCGCCGAGCAGCAGCAGCTTGCCGGCCTTCTCCTCCCAGTAACGCTCAATCATCTTTTCACACCAGTATGCCGAACCGTGCAGGTCCGATGCGATCATCCATTTCATCTTGTGTCCTCCTTATTGTTTTACGCTGGCTGCTCTTTGCGCAGCTGCTCGATGCCGTTTCCGATCTGCTCGCGCAGCTGCTCCGGCAGGGCGCGGATCTCCTCGCGGCTCATCTCCTCGGTGGAGATGGCTGGCAGGATGCGGATCTTGACCTTTGCCGGATGGATCCACAGGCTGCCCTTTTTCATCAGCTTGTAGCTGCCGTCGATGCACACCGGCACCACCGGTACATGGGCACGGGTGGCCACCCGGATAGCTCCGGCCTTAAATTCGCCCAGCTCCCCGCCGCTGTTGCGGGTTCCCTCCGGGAAGATGGTGACCGAATGGCCCTTGCCCAGCAGCTCCTGGGCGGACTTGAGGCTCTCCATCGACTTGCGCGGGTCCTCCCGGTCCAGAAAAACGCAGCGCAGCTGCTCCATCCATCCGCGGATCATCGGGAGCTTCATGATCTCCTTTTTTGCCACGATGGGGTTGGGCTTGTCCAGCTGGGTAAGCATCAGGGGGATGTCAAAGTATCCCTGATGATTTGCCACAAAGACCACCGGCCCCTCGGGGATGTTCTCCCTCCCGGTTGTGGTAATCTCCGCCCCGGCCAGGCGCAGCAGACGGCCGGCCCAGTTCTGCACATGCTTGCGGACAAGCCGGTCGTGCCGCTCGATTTCTCCCCTTTTTTCCATGCGGCACACCCGCCAGTACTCCGGCAGCACCACAATCAGATACAGCCAAAAATACAAAAACCAGATGATGCTTCTCATCTTTTCTATCTCCTCTCTCTTTCCTTTCTGAAATCTCTGTTGGTATTGTACAATAACCCCGCCTCTTTGTAAAGATGAGTTTTGCTTTTTTGCCTCGGTCCAGCGTGTTGAATTTCCCCGACCGGAGTGGTAAAATAGGCTTACTATTGAGCGTCATTTTTCTTTTTTGAACCAACAGCCACACAACACCTGTCCATAATGGAGGTATCCACGATGAAATTTTCCGAATTTCCCTATCAGCGCCCGGACTATGAGCAGCTGATGTCCCGCATCTCCGAGCTGACCCGGCAGTTCCAGTCCGCACAGACCGCCGACGAACAGCTGGCTATCCTAAAACAGCTCGAGCAGCTGCGCATCGAGCTGCGCACCAGCGTCCAGATCGCCACCATCCGCTACACCGTCGACACCCGCGACGCCTTCTACAGCGCCGAGGAGGAATACAACGAGCAGATGGCGCCGGTGGTGGATGAAAAGCTGCAGGAATTTAACAAGGCCCTGGTCGCCTCCCCCTTCCGCAAGGAGCTAGAGGCCGAATACGGCAGCCTGCTGTTCCGGAATATCGAGCTTGCGCTCAAGGCCTTCTCGCCCGCCCTCATCCCTCTGATTCAGCAGGAAAATCTTCTGGTGCAGCAGTACCAGAAGCTGTGCGCCAGTGCAAAGATCGAGTTTGACGGCAAGGTGTGCAACCTCTCCCAGCTTGGTCCCTACCAGCAGAGCCCAGACCGCGCAGTCCGCAAGGCGGCGGCGCAGGCCTACGGCAAGTTTTTCGACGACCACCAGCAGGAGCTGGACGAGCTGTTTGACAAGCTGGTCAAAAACCGCACCGAGCAGGCCCACACCTTAGGGCTCTCCAACTATGTCGAGATGGCCTACCTGCTGCAGACACGCAACTGCTATGGCCCCAAGGAGGTCGCCAACTTCCGCCGCCAGGTGGTCGAGGAGATTGTGCCGGTCAACAACGAAATCAAGGCCCGCCAGGCCAAGCGCATCGGCGTCGAAGGGATGCAGGTCTACGACAACACCTACTTCTTCCCGGACGGCAATCCGCTGCCGCACGGCACTCCGGACGAGCTGATGCAGGCCGGCAAGCAGATGTACACCGAGATGTCGCCCGAGACCGCCGAGTTTATCCAGGTGATGTTCGACCACGACCTGTTCGACGTCCTCTCCAAGGAGGGCAAGGCGATGGGCGGCTACTGCACCAGCCTGCCGCTTTACCATGTCCCCTTCATCTTTGCCAACTGGAACGGCACCGCAGGCGATGTCGACGTGCTGACCCACGAGGCGGGCCACGCCTTCGCCGACTTTATGGCGGACAAATGCATCCCGCACCTCGACCTGCGCGACCCGACGATGGAGGTCTGCGAGAGCCATTCGATGTCGATGGAATTTTTGACTGCGCCGTGGCACCACCTGTTCTTCCGGGAGGACACCGACAAATACGAGCTGTTCCACGCCGAAAGCGCGATGACCTTCATCCCCTACGGCTGCCAGGTCGACCATTTCCAGGAGAGCGTCTATCTGCATCCGGAGTGGACCCCCGCCGAGCGCAACGCCGAGTGGAACCGGCTGGAAAAGCTCTACCGCCCGCATCTGGACAACCGTGAGGTCAACTTCTACAACCGCGGAGCCGGCTGGCAGCGGCAGCTGCACATCTTCGAGTGCCCGTTCTACTACATTGATTACAGCCTGGCGCAGATGATCTCGCTGCAGTTCTGGGCGCTCTCGATGCGCGACCACAAGGCCGCCTGGGAAAAATATTTGGCCTTTGTCAAGCAGGGCGGCACCAAGACCTTTGTGGATATCGTCAAATCTTCCGGGCTGCAGTGCCCGCTGGAGGACGGCGGACTGACCTCCACCGTGGCGGATGTGCGCGCGTGGCTGCAGGCCCACCAGCTGTAAGAGGGACAAGGAGGATTTTCTATGGCAAAATTGGAGCAAACCTTTTACGGTGACTTTGACGATCTGTTAAACCGCATCGAGGAGGGCATCCAGCGCGGCAGCTCCTCAGCTTCGCTGGAGGACAGCAGCGACTTTTATGCCGGGGACTCCCGGTGCAGCGTGCGCGTCTTTGAGCGCTACAGCTGGTCGGGCGGCAACCGCGTCAGCATGAATGTCACCCTTTTCCAGGCGGGCAATGGCCCCATCCAGCTCTCCGCCATCACCTCCGGCGGCAGCCAGGCGATGTTCTTTAAGGTGAACACCCTTGGGGAGGAATCCTTTTTGGACAAGCTGCGGGAGCTGTTGTAGCGCGATTTACACCACTTTAGTATACTAAATTTACATTCTGTTCATGATATCAGCTGTGTTTTCAGGTAAAATTACTAATAGAGTTAGCTAATTGCACGGGAGGAACTATGGATTATCATCTTCTTGCTGAAGAGCTCATCGAGCTGCACCGCCGTCTGCTTTCGTTTCCGGTCAACCGGATGCTGGCGGACCTGGCGAAGGGTGAGCTGTTTGTCTTAAATTATTTGATGGTACATCAAGACCCGGTGCACCCCAAGGAGCTGAGCCAGCAGATGATGGTCAGCACCGCCCGCGTGGCCGCCCTGCTCAACCGCATGGAGGAGGAGGGCCTGATTGTCCGCCTGCCGGACAGCAGGGATAACCGGCAGACCATCATCACCCCCACCCAGTTCGGAATCCAGTTTGTCCAGGAACACCGCACCGGACTGGTGGATGCCATGGCAAAAGCCTTAGAACTTTTGGGTCCGGAGGACGCGCAGAACTACCTGCGCATCCAGAAAAAGATTCTGCAAAATCTGACGCCCCCTGTATAGCACGGGCCTATTTTACACACGTCCATCCTTGGGTATTCACCTTCCCGTTACCGGCAATTCTATTTTTTAAGACGAAAGGGAGGCCTGATTACACAACATGAACGAAAAACTAAAAGAAAAAATTCACGAATCCCTCTCCAGCGTGCTGCCCATCACGCTCATCGTGCTCATTTTAAGCGTCGTGCTGGTGCCGCTGGAGATTGGAACCGTCGCTCTTTTTTTGATGGGCGCGGTCCTGCTGATTGTCGGCATGGGCTTTTTCCAGCTGGGCGCCGAAATCTCCATGACCCCGCTGGGACAGGGTGTCGGCTCCAGAATCTTTAAAAACAACAGCGTCGTCATCATCATCGCCATCTGCTTTTTGATGGGCGCAGTCATCACCATCTCGGAGCCGGACCTGCAGGTGCTGGCCAATCAGGTCGCCTCCATCCCCAACGAGGTGCTGATCTGGACGGTGGCGCTGGGCGTCGGTATCTTCACCGCCATCGCGGTGGTGCGCATCCTGTTCCATATCAGCCTTGCCAAGATGCTGACCGTCTTTTACATCCTGCTGTTTTTACTCTCCTTTTTCACCCCGTCGGACTTTGTTGCCGTCGCGTTTGACTCGGGCGGCGTCACCACCGGCCCGATGACCGTCCCCTTCATCCTGGCGTTGGGTGTCGGTCTTTCCGCCGCCCGCAGCGACAAGGACAGCGCCAACGACAGCTTCGGCTTTGTCGCGCTGTGCAGCGTCGGACCCATCCTGATGGTGCTGCTGCTGGGCATTTTCTACCACCCTTCCGAGGCAATCTACACCACGGTGGAGGTCCCCACCATCCAGACCTCCTACGATGTGGTGCATCAATTCCTGGTGGCCATCCCGCAGTATGCCCATGAGGTGCTGGTCAGCATGCTTCCCGTCATCGGCGTGTTTGTGATCTTCCAGCTGCTCACCCGCAACTACCGCAAGCGGCAGGTTCTGCGTATGAGCATCGGTTTTCTGTATACATACGTCGGTCTGGTTCTGTTCCTCACCGGGGTCAACATCGGCTTTGCCCCGGTGGGCAGCCTGTTTGGCAGCGGTCTGGCAGAGAGCAGTTTTCGGTGGCTGCTGGTCCCCATCGGCATCGTGATCGGTTACTACATCGTTAAGGCCGAGCCCGCCGTCCAGGTACTCAACGAGCAGGTCGAGGAGATCACCGGCGGCACCGTCTCCCACAAGATGATGAACGCCGCGCTCTCGATCGGTGTGGCCTGCGCGGTTGCACTGGCGATGGTGCGCGTCCTGACAGGCTTAAACATCTACTGGATCATCATTCCCGGCTATATCATCTCGCTGATCTTCAGCCACTTTGTGCCGCCGGTCTTTGTCGGCATCGCTTTTGACTCGGGCGGCGTTGCCAGCGGCCCGATGACCTCCACCTTCCTGTTGCCGCTGGCCATCGGCGCCTGCACCGCCATCGGCGGAAATGTTGTCACCGACGCCTTCGGCATCGTGGCGCTGGTCGCGCTGGCGCCGCTGATCGCCATCCAGATTATGGGCCTGATCTATGCCCACAAAGCCAAATCGGTTCCGCAGCCCTCCCAGCAGCTGTCGGACGATACCGTCGTCGAATTGGAGGAGGAATAAACTATGTCTGAACAGCCAAAGCTGTCCGTCTTACAGCGCGTCCTGCTCACCATCACCCGCGAGGAGGACGAGGAAAAGCTGCTGGAAATCTACGATTCCATGCACCTTCCCATCTGTTTTCAGGGACGCGGACAGGGAACCGCTCCCTCTGAACTTTTAGATATTTTCGGCTTGCGGGGCACCGGCCGTCTGCTGACTGCCTGCATCCTGCCAAAATTCATGGTGCCTTCCGCTCTGGAGGCGCTGCACCAGAAGCTCTCGTTCCGGCAGCGGGGCGGCGGTATTGCCATCACCGTCCCAGTCAGCGGCATGCAGAGCCATGTGATGCAGATGCTCAACGAGGAGGCCCGCAACGCAATTCAGCAGCAAGAGAAAGGAGATGAGGCCCAAATGAAGGAAAAATCGGAATTCTCCCTGATCTGGGTTTCGGTAGCCAGCGGCTACAGCGACGACGTGGTCGATGTTGCGCGCGCTGCCGGCGCGCGCGGCGGCACAGTGATGAAGGGCCGCCGCAGAAACTCCGAACACGCCAGCCAGTATTTTGGCATTTCGCTGCAGGAGGAGCAGGAATTTGTGATGATCGTGGTCCCGCGCGAGAAAAAGTGCGAGATCATGTCCGCCATCACCACCTCCTGCGGACTGAAAACCCCGGCGCACGGCATGGTGATCTCCCTGCCGGTGGACGACGTCATGGGTCTGGAACAGTAAAAGAGAAAAGCAACAACGGCGCCTGCCTCCTTCCCTTTTCGGGAGTGACAGACGCCGTTTTTCTTTGCTCCTCTATGGCCTTACAGATCCTGAATGTTCATCTTCTCCATCTCGCTTTTCTTTTTGCGGCTGTGGCGCACTGCAAAGAAGATCGCCAGCAGGATCAGTGTCATGATGTTGCCTATCAGCAGAGTCATCACCATCGTCCCAATCACCTGCCAGATGCCGCCGTAGGCCGCTACACTCAGCACCGGAATCAGCGAAAGAAGAAAGCTGAGCACCGGCAGCACCAGTCCCGGAATGGGCGAGCGGGTGCGCGCCAGAAACACCTCCAGCACCACCGGCACCACCCAGAGAAAAAACAGCACGATCAATAATGTTCTAGAAGCAACCTCCATCCTCACTTCTCCTCCTTTGCTTTTTTGTAGGCGTGGATCAAGATTTTTGCCGTGTCAAAATCCAGCTTGTCGTTGACCGCCAGCCGCTTGACGAGCGCGACGTAGGGGTCCTCCTCCTGGCTTTCGCCCAGCTGGATCTTTTGAATCAGCCGGTCCAGCCGCAGGCGCACCGTCGGATAGGTCACCCCATACTGGGAAGCGATCTCCTTGAGCGAGCCCGACGCCAGCAGAAACTTTTTGATGAATACCACGTCCTCATCCTCCAGATTGGCCATCCATTCCGGTACAACCTCAATCATTCCTTTTCCCCCTTTTCTGTTTTTCTTATTATACTCTTTCATTTTCTTAAATTCAATATTTATTTTTATTAAAATCAAAAATTAATTATATTTAAATTTATAAGACTCTCTCTGTAGGAAAACAAAAAAGCGCCGCTGATGCGGCGCTTTTTCTCGGTCAGCTTCTTAGCAAACGCTGTCCCAATATTCCTTCGTCACTTTGTACCGCTGCCAGCGGTCGGTTTCCTGCCGAATGTCGCTCTCGCTGGCGCCCTGATAGAGCAGGATATCTTTGAGCACGCCGTTTAGATCGGCCGCGTCCTCCTGCGTGAGCTCGGCCGGCTCCTCCTCCCACTCGTACTGCGGCAGCACAAAGCCGGTGTTGCGCTCGACGGTGACATAAAAGACCGCCCGCGTCCCCTGCGGGGCGGTGCGCACGAAGCGGTACTGCGCGTAGTCGGACTGCAGCGTCTGGCTGTCGTACTGCGCCAGCAGCTCGTCCAGCAGGGCGGTCACCTCCTCGGAGGCGTCCGGCGTATAGCCGCACAGGGCCGCCAGCTGGCCCACCACCTCGGGATAAAAGAGGTTGAGCAGCTGCTGGCGGGCGTTGTAGAGCAGGTAATCGACCGGCTCGATGGCGGCGGCGCCATACTGGGTCTGCAGGTACTGCTCCAGCTCCTGCACAGTGTGGAAGGGAATCGGTTGTTGCATACAAAAATCTCCTTTAGATGCGGAAGGTCATGCCGAGAAAATCGGCCTTGCGGTCGCGGCGGTTCTCATAAAACTCCTTGCGCAGCGTCACCATGCTCATCGTATCGTAGCCCAGACGGTGGTAGAGCCGCAGCGCGTCCTCGTTGCGGGTGACCACCTGCAGCACCATCGCCTCGACACCCGGTTCCTCTTTAGCCTTCTGCTCGGCCAGGGCAATGGCCCGGGTGGCGATCCCCTGCCCGCGGCGCTCCTTGTCCACAAAGATGTCCGCCAGCTCCATCACAATCGGGCCGGCGCGGTAGAGGTGGACAAAGCCCACATCCTGCCCATCCTGCAGAATCACATACAGCCGGTGATCCTCTGCGGTCCAGCGGCGCAGGTCGTCCAGCACGGGGCTTTCTTCCCCAGACTTGATCTGCTCCGCTTCATCTTCTCTGCCGACCAGGCCGCTGTGGAACCCCCAGAACGCCTCGATGCGGCGCAGGGTGGCGGCAAAATACTGCTCGGTGTATAAAATCAGTTCGGTCATCGTCAAGTTCCTTTCCAGATAGGTCGTGTATGTTCGGTTCTCGGGATGAAAGAAAAATCGGTTCTTTTGTTCTCACACTTTCTGTTTTTATTTTGGCGCTGTGCACCTTCTCCATGATACCATACTAATCATCAAAATAAAACAGTTCCTCAAACTTTTTGTCCAGTGCAATGCACAGGATCAGCGCCAACTTTGCGGTGGGGTTAAACTGCCCGGTCTCGATCGAGCTGATGGTGTTGCGGGAGACGCCCACCATCTCGGCCAGCTGCCCCTGCGAGAGATGCTTTTCGGCGCGGGCAGCTTTCAGGCGGTTTCTTAAAATCAGTTTCTCGTCCATCGTCTATCCTTTCCAGATGTATCCAATCAGGTTGAGCAGCGCTGCGACCGTGTACCCAATCGCTGTGATCAGCCGCATCTTCCCCCGCAGCAGAGCAAACTGATAAAACTGCGCCACTGCCAGATAGCCAAAATACATGGCACTGATATCAAACAGCGACTCATCCTTCCAAAGCAGGCGAATCACCAGCAGCAGCAGGAAGATCACCGTCATGCCGATCATCCCCACCATCGTCGACTGGGCAGAGATCACCTTGTCCCGCTCGTCCTGGACGTGATTTTCCAGGCGGCTCCTGCGCAAAATTTCTTCCTTGTTCATCTTCTTTCCCCCTTACCGCAGTACGGTGATGACATAGCAGGCGGCAAACAGCACCGCTGCAACCAGGCCTAAAATAGCGGCAATCAGCCGGCTGCGCTCGTGAGTGACTTTGTACATTCCGTATGCCTCAAAGCCCAGATACGCCCAGAACACCGCCAGCAGCTGGTAGTTGTCCTGACCATTGAACCAGTTGAATACTATCAACGCGAGGTACATCAGGCTCATCGCGGCGACGCCCCAGCGCCGGCCCCTGCTTGCGATGTATTCGGTGCCCTCATCCTTCTTTTCGTTTCTGCTCCTTGCCAAAATTTCTTCCTTGGTCATATTCGTTTCCTCCTATCAAAAAGCGCGAGGTTTTGATGATGAATGACAAGTATACTTGGTATCTTCATGATAGCACTGCCAAGTGTACTTGTCAATAGGTTTTGCAAAGTTTTCTTGGCAGAATTTTCTTTCATCGCTAGTAGCATCTGTGAAAGAAAATTTTCATTCCTCCCGCCTTAATGAAACTTTATTTACATTTTACCTTGCTGTGCGGGAAGTTCTTACATAGTCTTTGCTATAATAAAGGCGAAGGAAAAAATAAATCTTCAGGAGGATAAAAAAATGGCTACTACAATCAAAAAACAATCTGCCTCCCAGTCGCAGAAGCTGATGGTCTTTGTGCTGACCATGTCTTTGTATGGACTGGCGACCCTGTTCACCGAACTGATTCCAAAATTTCAGGTAGGCATCGTTGAATTTTCCGTTGAATATTTTCTGTTCATCCCGCTGACCCTGGCGATGCTGTTCGACCCGCTCTCCGCAGCCCTGGGCGCCGCCACCGGCGAGCTTGTCTTCAGCGAGATCATGCTGGGCCAGTTTGGCGGTCTGGGCGAGCTGGAAAAATTTATCACCGTCACCATCGGCGTCTACATCGCCGGCCGCATGGTCAAGGACCCGACCAACCGCAAGATGGTCGGCATCGCCGCCATCACCGGCACCGCAGCCCAGCTGCTGATGGGCACCATCGTGGACATCTGCAAGGTGCAGTTTGCCGTCGAGGACTTTGAGGCGGTCGCCGGTCTGCCGGAGAGCGTCTTTGCCACCGAAGGCTTCGCCTTCTTAAATGACCTGTGCTTCTCGGGCATCCTGTTCTGCCTGCTGCCCACCCTGTATCTGGTTCCCAAGCTCTACGGCAAGATCGAGCCGCTACTGGGCATGCAGCCGCGCACCGCGCAATCCGCTGTCAGCGGCCTGAGCAGCAAGGCGCTGGTCATCTGCGGCATCGGCTTTGTCTGCGCGGTCGTCGCAGAGCTTGCCGCCACCGCCGGTATGTCTCTGATTGAGTGGGAAGCCGACTGGGCCGAAAGCGGCACCGCAGTCGCCGTCGGTATGGTGGTTGCAGCCGTCGTCGCCATCGCTATCATCGCCTATATGAAAAAGGCGAGTGAAAGGAAAGTTGCATAATGATGAACGCGGTTGAGATTGCACACCTGACCTTCACCTATCCGGGTGCGTCTCAGCCCACCCTGCGGGACATTTCCCTTCAGATTCAAAAAGGGGACTTCCTTGCAATCGTTGGCAACAACGGCTGCGGGAAGTCCACTTTGTGTAAGGTCCTCAACGGCCTGATCCCCCACTTCATCGCCGGGGAATTTGAGGGAAGCGTCACCGTGGAGGGGCTGAACACGCTGGAAACCGATATCGGCGAACTGGCAAAAAAGGTCGGGTATGTCTACCAGGATTTTGAAAATCAGATCGTCCGCCCCACCGTGCTGGACGACGCCTCCTACGCCTGCTTAAACTACGCCTTCCCCGACTACAAGGAGCGCGGCAGAAAAGCGCTGGAGCAGTGCGGGCTGCAGGGCCGCGAGGAGGAATATATCTGGCAGCTTTCCGGCGGGCAGACCCATCTGCTGGCGCTGGCCGGGGCGGTCTCGCTGCAGCCGGACATCCTCATCCTCGATGAGCCGATCGCCCAGCTGGACCCGATGCACGCCGACCGCATCTATGAGGTGCTGCGGGAGCTGAACGAAAAGCACGGCAAGACCATCATCGTCATCGAGCACCACACCGAATACATCGCCGACTACTGCAAGCATGTGCTGCTGATGCGCGACGGGCAGATCCTCTGGCAAAAGCCCACCGTCGAGGCACTTCAGCGGGTAGAGGAACTGCAAAGCTGCAATATCTTTCCGCCGCAGGTCACTCAGGCGGCCCACCGGCTGCAACATCAGGGCACCCTCCCTGCCGGCCCCCTGCCCACCACCGTCGAAGAGGGCAAACGTGCCTTTTCCCCGCTTCGGTTTGCGGGCAACATCCCCTGTGTCCAGCCGCCCCGCTCCGAGGAACCGGTCGTTTCTTTCCAGAACGTGAAGCTGGCCTACCGCTCGGTCAAGGGCGATCCCCGGGTGATCTTCGATGATTTAAACCTCTCGATCCACAAGGGCGAGCGGGTGGCGCTGATCGGCTCGAACGGCGCAGGCAAATCGACCATGATGAAGATGATGGTTGGCCTGCTGCGGCCGAACAGCGGTTGTGTTTCGCTGTTCGGCGAAGCCATCGGCGAAAAAAAGGCGGAGGACCTCTCTCGCCAGATCTCGCTGGTCTACCAGAACCCGGAGGAGATGTTCATCAAGGACAGCATCCGCGCGGACATCTCCTACGCCATGGAGGTGCGCGGCGTGCGCAACTGGCAGCAGCGCACCGACGAACTGCTTGCCCGTTTCCGCCTGAGCGACCTTGACGGCCGGGACGGCAGGCTGCTTTCCGGCGGGCAGATGCGCCGGGCAAGCCTTGCCATCGGCATCGCCCTAAATCCCGGGGTGCTGCTGCTGGACGAGCCGACCGCCAACCTGGACATCGCTACCCGGCGGGAAATTATCGACGTGCTGCAGCAGATGCGGGACATCATCAACACCGCCGTCATCGCCACCCACGACATGCAGCTGGTCTGCCAGTGGGCGCAGCGCATCATCGTGCTGTGCAACGGCAAGGTGGTCGCCGACGGCTCCCGCGACGAGATCTTTTCCCGCCAGGACATCGCCGGGCTGGTCGGCATCCGCCCGCCGGAGATCTTCTCGATGGCCCGCGCGCTGGACAACCGGGCGCTGTGCTACACCATCGACGAGTTCACCAGCAGCTTTCAGAAAGGAGTCTAACAGATGGATGGGAAAATTTCCAAAAAGCTTTCGGAAAATATTCTGGATAAATTTTCGATGGATTTTCTGCGCAACCAGGTGCTGAAAAACGCCTACGGCAACAACGACACCGTCATCGCCGCGATGGACCCGCGCATTCTGATCGCGTGGTATCTTTTCTTCGGCATCGTGCCGTGGTTTGTCAGCGATATTCCCTTTTTGATGGGCAGCTTTTTGCTGGTCATGGCCACCACCCTGCTTGCCCATGTGGCGGGGCTGGTGCTCTTTTTATTCGGGCTGGGCGTTTTCTCCCAAACCGGTTACCTGTTTCTTGTGACCCTTCTGTTCGGCGGCGACGCCTCGGCCATCGCGCCGCTGCTGGTGCTGACCCTGAAGGTTGCCACCGTGTCGCTGGCCTCGGTCACCGTCTTTTCCGGCCTGGACCCGGACAAGCTCTCCAACGGCCTGATGTGGTACGGCTGCCCGGAGCGGCTCTCCTTCTCCATCTCCTACGCCTACCGGATGCTGCCGATGCTGATGGAGGAATTTCAGAATGTGCTGCTCTCCTACCGCCTGCGCGGCAACCCGCCTGAACATCAAAATTTTTCCGGGAAGGTGCGCTACCTGATCTATCAGGTCAAGATCATCATGCAGTCCTTCTACCCGCTGATGCTCAACACCGCCAAGCGTTCCCGCACCACCGTTGAGGCGCTGGAGCTGCGCGGCTACCGCTACGCCGCGGTCAACAAGGAGGTCAAAAAGCTCAAGCTTTCCTCCCTGAAGGTCGGCTACAACGACCTGATGTTTTTGGCAGTTTCGCTGTTATTTGTCGCTGTTTCTCTGCTTGTCTCCACCTTGATTTAACCCCATAGAAAGAAGGTTCCCCCCTTGCGTATTGATTTTCACACCCACGGAAAGCTGGCAAAGCAGCTTCCCTTCTCCACCGTTTACACCGACTGGCTGTTTGCCCAGGCCAAATCCGCAGGGCTTGACGCCATCTGCCTGACCGAGCACTTCAACACCCTGCAATTTGACGAGCTGTACCGCTACATCGCCTCGGTCAGCCGTCGGGCGGGCGACTGCCTGGAGCTGGAAAACGGGCTGCGCATCTTCCCCGGCATGGAGACCGACGTCGCCGAGTGCGGCCACATCCTGTCGGTCGGCCCGCTGGAAGCAATCCTCGAGCTCAACCGCCGCCTTGCCCCCTACAAGGCAAAGGGAAACTTTCTCCCCTTTGCGCAGCTGATGGACCTGTTCGACCAGTACCCGGTGACCGTCGGCTGCGGACACCCCTTCCGCGCGCCGGGACATGTGCCGGAACAGCCGGTCGAGCAGCTCAAGCGCCTGTCCTTCCTGGACCTGAACGGCAAGGACATCGCCCTGGACCGCGCGCGCACCGAGCGGCTGACCTACGCGCTGGCCGAAAAGCTCGAACTGCCGGTCATCTCCGGCAGCGACACCCATCAGGCAGTGCAGTATGGCTGCATCAGCACCGTGCTGGAACAGGACTGCACCACCTTCGATGAAATCTTCTCACAGGTACGCGCCGGAGCGTACCGAATCGAAGTCGCGCAGCAGGCAGCCTTTCAGGTGCAGACTGCCTCGCTGCTCAAGCGGGCGCTCAAGGAAATTCATGCCCTGGGAGGCGATTATGTCTCTATCCTGACAGCCAAAACTGTGGTATAATAAGCGGGAGGGAATCCCCTCCCGCTTTTATTTTGAATGTATCATCAGAAAGGATAAGGCCATGACCCTGCAACTCCCTGTTTCTTCGGCGGAACTGACCCACGCCGAACAGAAAATCCTGGATTTTATCAATACCAACCCCGACACCTTTCTCTTTTCTTCCATTGGCCAGTTGGCGCAGCAGCTAGAGCTGTCCGACGCCACCCTTTCCCGTTTCGCGCGGCATGTGGGCTGCCAGGATTTTAAGGAGCTGAAAAATCTGGTGCTGGAACAGTCCGCCTCCGGCCCGGCCGTCAAGCTGGCAGGCGCCTTACAGGAGGGGGAGAGCTTTTCGCTTTCTGCCTGGATGAACCGCCAGCAGCTTTATCTGCAAAAAACGGCTGAACAGCTTGATCCCGCAGAATTTGAGCGCGCGGTGCAGGCGCTGATACAGGCTCGCCAGGTTTATATTCACGGCAAAAATGCCTCGGGCTCGCTGGCGCAGCTGCTCTTTTTCCGGCTCCGGAGGCTGGGAATCGCCGTATCCCTGCTGCCCTCCAGCGGCTCGGAGCTGTTGGAGGGACTGCACCTGGCACGTCAGGGGGACCTGGTGATTCTGTTCAGCCTCTCCAAGCTCAGCCGGGAGGGAAGGGTCATTCTCGACTACGCCAAAACAGCCGGTTACACCACCCTGTCCTTTGTCAGCCGAACCTGTCTTCCGCCAGAGGAAAGCGCGCAGATTAACCTCTTTTCCTACCGCGGCACCGAGAAGGAATACCACTCGATGGCTGCTCCCTCCATGGTGCTGGACGCATTGGTGGTTGCCCTTGCCTCACACATCGGCCGTCAGGGCGCGCAGTCGCTGGAAAGCCTGCAGCGTCTGAAAAAAGAATACGGCGGCAGTTTGGGATAAATCGTTCTTTTTTGCACAAAGCAGCGGCCCCAACCTTTTTCTTAAAAGGTTGGGGCCGCTTTCCCTGTGGGTTTCAGCCGGCTGCTTAGTTGTTGCCGTTGTTGTCGTTTCGGAATTCATCCAGACGCGGCGGGAAGAAATCCTCCATCGGGAACTGAATCTTCTTAAACATTTCGCACGGATCACCGGTAGAGTATTCGCTCTCCTTATCCGGGATGCAGAAGTCATAGGCCGGCACCATCATCTGCACCTTGCGCTGCAGCTGGACGATGGTGAACAGGCCCAGGGTGATATAGACCTCCTTGCTGACCGAAACCTCCTGGAAGTTTCCGCCCACCTGGCTGCAGATCTGGCAGGGGATCACCGCGCCGGGGCAGCAGGTCTTGGCCGGGCACTCCACATAGCGGCTGGCCAGACAGATCGGGTCAACAATCTGCACCACGGCGTTTGGCATGGCGGTCAGCTGCTCGTTGCCGTTGCAGCAGCCTGCATGGGAGGAGAAGACCCTGGCGTTGGCCTCGCTGCCGTACAGGATGACCTTCTTGGAGAAGTAGGAGATGCCGCAGCAGTTGACTGCCGGCGTCCCCGGCGATAAGTACACGGACATTTCGACCAAAAAGTAAAAGGTCATATCCACCGAGTAAAAGCCCTTGTTGAAGGGCACGCTCTCCACGTCGACGCAGACGTTTAAAACCTTTACCTTTTTGCACTTGATGCTGGCCGCCTTATCGATGATCGGCTGCGTCTTGTCGCTGAAAAAGACCTGCAGGTCCTCCAAGCAATCCTTGTCATAGTATTATACACTATAGAGGACACTTTTTCACAATTTTTCGACATCCCAAAATCCACTCACCACCAGCGGTGTCCCGTTGACCTCATGCACCCACCGCTGCACCGTGGAGCGGGAGATCCCCGTCACCTGCGCCGTCATACGGATAGACAGCTCGGTCGCGATCAGTACCGTCCGGCGGCGCACCTCCTCGCTGTAGATTTCCGGTCTTCCCTCCCTGTAGCCTGGCCGCTGCCGCGCAAGCTCCCTCCCCGCCATGGTCCGCTCGCGGATGATGTCCCGCTCAAATTCCGCAAAAGCCAGAAAGGTTGTCAGGATCAGCCGCCCCACCGGCGTGTCCTCGATCACACCCATGTTGAGGATGTGGATGCGCACTCCCCGCTGCATCAGCTCCCGGCAGGTCAGCGCCCCCTCCACCACCGTCCGCGCGAAGCGGTCCAGCTTGCACACCACCAACATGTCCCCTTCTTCCAGCAGCGCGCAGAGCCACTGAAACTTGGGCCTGTCCATGCGGGCGCCGGTGAATTGCTCCTCGACGATAAAATCACATCCCTCCTGCTGCAGCCGGAGCCTCTGATCCTCCAGGCTGTTCCCGTCCTTGCGCTGGTGGACCGTGCTGACGCGGGCATAGCCATACTTCATGCAAAACGCCTCCTATTATTTTTTTCTCATCATACATCCAACTGAAGGCGTTTGACAAAAAATAATGGTACTAAAGCAAAAGCAGCCCCGCAAAAGCGGGGCGGTTTTTTTGCAGGATATGTTATTTTCTGCTGCGCATAATTTCCAGAATGTGGCCCTCGGTGTCAATCATGCCCGGGCTTGCCACATAGCCCATGTTCTGCATGGTCTTTTCGGGCGTTGAGCCCATAATGCTGTGACAGCAGTCGACCGACGTGCCCGCCATGGCTAAAAGCGCCGCGTCAAAGGCCATGCCGATGCCCAAAAGCGCCTTGAGCGCACAGCCGGGGTTGCCGCCGTGGCAGATCATGCCGGTCAGCGACGCGGCCATGTTGCAGATGGCGGCAAAATACTCCTTCTCGCCGCCGCCGCGCAGCATGACAATGCCGCACGCCGTGCCCGTGCCGCCCGCCATCGTGCAGCCGCACAGCGCCGAAAGCCGGCCGGAATATTCCTTGATGTAAATGGTGACAAGGCACGACAGGCACACCGCGCGCAAAAGCTCCTCACGGCTGCGCCGCTCGACACGGCACAGCGCATACAGCGGCATCATGGACAAAATGCCGTGGCTGCCGCTGCCCGTAATGCTCATGGCCGCCCGCGGCACGCCCGCGACGCGCGCCTCGATGGCGCCCACCGACACGGCAATCGCCGCGCTGCGCGCGTCCTTTGTCCACACCTGCCCGCCGTTTTGCGCAATGAGCGTGCTCGTCATGGGCACGCGGTGCTCCGCAAGCCCCTCCTCAAACAGCGCAAGGTCGGTTTCAAAGGCCTCGTCCAAAAAGGCGATTTCCTCAAGCGGCACGGTGCGCGCATACTCCACAAGCTCCTTAAGCGTGTACTGCTTAATCTGCTCGCACGGGTCGGCCGACGCCTGCTGCGCCGGCGCCTCAAACACCGTTTCGCCGTTTACGCGCATGCAGGTGATGTTGGTGTGGCTGCCCTCGATGGTCACCTCGCCCTCGCCCTTGTCGGTGCGCACCTTCGCGCGGATGTAAATGGTGGGGGTGATGCGGTCGAGGTTGACCGTCACCTTCCCCTGCGTCACCAGCTCGCGGGCGCGCTCGTTGTCCTTTTGCGTGATGGGCTCGAGCGCCTCGAGCTTCAGCTCCGGATCGCCGCCGACGGCGCCCAGCGCCGCAGCGTACGCGTTGCCCAACTCGGGGGAGTTGGGGATGCCGCAGGTAAACGCGTTTTTATAAATGCCGGAGTTTAAATCGAGCGTGACCTGCCGGGCCTCGCCCCCCGCCAGCGCGCGCGCCCTGGCACTCGCATAGGCGATGGCGCCCGGTTCGGTTACACCGAAAGCCAGCTTCATATCGTCGTGGATCAACTGGGCCAGAGTTTTCATGCTATCCCCTCCGCACTTTTCAGTCTTTTGGCAAAAATCCGCCTCTTTTTGCTTCTATTGTACCAGATTTTTGCCTTTTCTGCAAGAGAAAAGGCTGTTTTTGGTCGTTTGTCACAGCAGTGACGCGTTCCATTGTTCCCGTAAAAAAGTCCGCCCCAGTGAGGCGGACTTTTTTTCTACTCCTGCTTTTTCTGCGGCACCACAGCCTTGCGCTTCCAGCGCCCGGTCAGGCAAAAGCCCCAGGCGATGGCAATGGCCGGGACCCAGCCCAGCGCATAACAGAAATACATGCTGTCGCGCCCGAAGTTCGCGGCGAGGAAATACGCCGCCGGCACGCGGATGAGCCACAGCCCGGCCAGCGAGCTTATCATGGGCACCATCATTTCGCCCGCGCCGCGCATGACGCTGTTGAGCACGAACATGATGGCCAGCATCCAGTAAAAGGGCATGATGCGGTTTAAATACGCCATGCCCGCGTCGATGACGCCCGGGCTCTGCGAAAACAGCTGCATCATAAACGGCCCCAGCGGAATGAGAAACACCGCCGCCACGACGCCCGCCCCGCACGACAAAACCAGCGACGAGCGCGCGCCCTGCCGCACCACTTCCAGGATGTTACTCATTATTCCATCTCTCCTTTCAGAATCGCTTCTACCTGCTGCAGAGTTTCCGCCGGCACAATGCCGCCCTCACCCCGCCGCTCTGCCTTCAGCGCCTCGGCCTCCTCACTGGTCAGGATCCCCAGCTCCACGCCGGTGTCCAGATGGGCGTCTGTCGCATAGCAGTTGCGGTAACGTTCGATCAGTTGTGTTTTGGTCATTTGGATCATCCTTTCTATTCTGGAAGCAGAATTCCTGTCTGCTCCTGGTTTGTCTGTACCTGCCCCAGCAATGCCCCCGTGATGTCCTGGGCATTTTGCAGAATCATCTGCAGTCCTTCTGCCGTCATCCCTCTTGGGACATACATCCGGCCAGTTTGAGGATCAACCTCTCCCGCTACCGGCTCTGTCCATTGACCGGTGTCAGCATCATGCCGCCATCCCTGCCAGCAACGCTCCTCGTATTCCGGCGGAATTTGTACAAAAAGCGGCAGGATATCCTTATGGTAAAGCTGCTCAATCGGATATGTCATCCCATCCCGCACACAGTCTTCGATGTTCTCGACAACACCATTACGCACAAAAGCATACTTCATTTTGATCATCCTTTCTGTTGTTGGCTGTTTGGTCTATGATTTATTTTCTGGATCCAGACAAGCCAGCATCGGAGGCGGATTACAGTCTGATTGAGACAATAACAAGCAGCAAAACGTGGGTTGCGCCAGAGGATGGATGGTTCATGGTCGATGTCGTTTCGGCTTCTGGCCCGGGTGGTTCTGCTTGGTATAACACCTATCAGTCCAGTTGCGCCTGTACATCAGGTGGCGGGGGAGGTTCCGGAGCTTATGCGCGATCAATCTTCTCGTTTACCAAAGGGCAATCTATCCCTGTAACTGTTGGTGGTAATGCCTCTTTTGGGAGTTATTTAAGTGCTACTTCTGGCACAAGCGGATTGAGTGCATCATCCACCTCATCCTCAGCCATAGGAGGAAGTGGCGGCACTGCATCTGGAGGAACGGTATCAAATGTACAGGGCCGCGAAGGAAACGCAGGCACTAAAGCAAGTGGCTCAATGGAAGCAGAGCTATCCTCTGGCGGTGGATCTGGAGGAAGTGCAGGCGGATTGTATCCGCAGCAAGGGGGCAATGGTGAACAAGTCGGATGGACTGACACTTATGATCCCGGATCTGGCACAGTAGGGCCAAATCGCATTGTTTGGAGGACTGTAAGTACCAGAGGGAACGGAGTATCCGCTTTTGTGAAAGTGTTCAGAGGAAATCTTAACTTAATCTAACTGAATCAAGCATTATTTGGGTCTGGTTCTGAGAAAGTTGATTCATTTCAAGCATCAAATCAGTAATTTCCTGTGCATTGATTTTAGACAGTGAAAGATTAGTATTTCCCCGAAATATTACAACCATTGCTGCGCTTCCCTTCCCAGGGGGAACTTCCTCGAAGTTTGCAAAACCTCCTCCTTTTCCAGAATAAACGGAGTACCATGGATTGGTTGTAGAAACACTACTTGATCCAGAAATATTTCCATCTCCTAGCGTTCCAGTTTGACTTCCTGCGTATATTCCATTTTCTCCATCGTAAGATTTGTCTCCCTTTTTTCTTACATAACCAGCGCTTCCACCATGTGCTCCCTGACCATCTGAAGGTCTATCTTTTCCGTTAGTTCCTGCAGATACCTCCAATTCAATTCCGACTGAGGGAATCTCCACTTTGGTATAAGATGAACTGATGGAAATTTTAACAGAATCTCCTTTGTTTAACTTAATTAAAGATTTTCTGGTAACTGCACCAGAGCCACCGGATGGACCATTTCCATAATATATATGATCACTTGTATATCGTTTTGCTTTTCCCCCATCCCCGCTTTTAGAAATCGCATCTATTTGGAAATATCCATCTTCTGGTACTGTCCAAGTTTTAGAAGATTTAATTCGCTCAATTTCATTGTAGCCTGCAGGAGGGTCTGGGAAGACTTTTGGGGTGATTTGTATTACCTGCCCAGAACTCCAGAAA
>PPYF01620745.1_pt1 | contig 41575 bp, 35 predicted proteins | sample 1559871 | NCBI WGS metagenome assembly PPYF01 (sample SAMN08240021, study PRJNA423297) | Human gut metagenome, whole genome shotgun sequencing project.
AGATGTAAAACCGCTCTTCAAAACGTGGAGGGCAAAAAAAGAGGAAACAAATTATGAAAAAGAATGCAAATGAAAAAATCATGATGTTACAGTACCGTATCAAACGTTATCAAGCAATGGGAAACGGTGCAATGTGCCAAACCTTGAATGGTAAACTTCAAAAACTGCTGACGAAGCAGCCTGCCATGTAATTAAACACACTAATATATATCATGAAAAGAGCGGAGCAACCACACTGGTTCTCCGCTCTTTCTTTTTATTTCTTCTTCAAAGTCACATCACTGATTTCTACTACACCACCCTTATTCTGTCCAAGAATAGCCACGTAACAGTCTTTCAGGATAGCAGCGTCATCATCCGTATCGGACACTTCCAGAGCAGGATTTGATTTTTTGCTGCTGATTGCATTTACTACCTGTCCCATATCATAGTAAACAACGACCTTTGTCCATTTGTCGGCATCTTTAATCTTGAAGTTGTACTGTGCCCCAGAAGCGTTAGGCTGGGCGTCAGCATCATAATCCCTGCGCATGAAAAAAGTGGTGTTCAGTTTACCGTTATCATTTTTTTCCTCATTCGTCTGCTTGATATATACACTGACCGGAGTTCCTGCCTCCTTTGCTTTTGCATAGAAAGTCAGCACGTAGATACCTTTCTCCAAGCCATCTGTAATACGTTGACCAAGAAATGCTTTATACCAGGATGTATTCTTCTCAGCACCCGAATTATCTATTTTCATCGCGTTCGGATACTTGGCATCTCCAGTCTGCTCCCAAGCGATTGTTGTTACTCCGTCCGCCTCATTATTCATAATGAACCACTCACCAGCCGTAGCCTTGCTAGGATTGGTTACCTTGTTCGTTACTTCCGTAGCAAACTTTTCATTTTTGATCAGATTCTGCGCACTGATGCTTACTCCTGCGATAGCCAAAAGACTAACTAATAATACTTTTTTCATCTTACTGCGATTTAATTGTTTATACGTTATTTCTTATTTTCACTCTGCTTGCTGAATCCTATTTAATTTGTTGAATAACAAACTTATAATTTCCAGTTTCTTTCTTTTCGTTTGTTTTTAGTGTGATGCGATAAATCTCCTTACCCCATACATTAGAGAGGCGCGGATCGTCCAATTGGATTGTTTCCAGTTCGGCTTTGAACAGGGTCGGATAGTCCAGTTCCACTTTCTGCCCCTTTACTTCAATCTGAATTTTGCCCTGTGAAGGGAAAGTGACATTGCCCCAAGTCATGAAATTCACCTGATTGGGAGCTACGGCCTCTTCCAGCGTGTAGCTGTCGGTGATCGTCAGTTTCCGGTCATCCAGTGTATACGACCGGATCCAGTTTTTCACTTTTGCTTCCGACGGATAGGCGGCAGCAATATCAGTGGAAAAGACACGTTTCTTTTCATTGCAAGTGGTATTTGTCGCTTTATATTCCTGTCCGTATTTCTGCGGTATACCATTAATCATCGGCAGATTATGATAATTACTCTGCATTGTCCAGATGGTGTAACGGTCTTTACCGAAAGTCTGCTTAGTATATGTACCTACCCCTGCATCAAGGATTACGGGAATGGTATTCACATATAAGGAAAACGTTCCCACATCATTATGATTATGACTTTCGTTATTGAATCCGCCTTTGGCAGCCACGAACATTCCATTCTTATTCTTCATGTAACAGAACTCCGTCTCGGGATACCAAGTCACGTCCGGCATATCATGCTTTGGAGTCTCTTTGGCAAGATCATTGCAGCAAAGCAGAGACTGGAGCGAGCGGAATGCATCGTTTCCCATGGTCGCGTACGGTTTTCTACCATTCAGCAGATAAGCGGCAAAATGCATCATTTCATTGCTGTTTACCGCTTTACCAAAACGATAGATCAGTAGAGGATCGCCACCACCTTGCGCGGAAGCATCGGCAAAGTTCACCACCCAACCATTACCGACATAAGAACGGGACATATACTCTCCCATACGCCGGATCATCGGTTCATTCAACAGGGATATTTTACCACCTGTACCATCAGAAAGTATTTGCAAATAATCATAAAGTTTACCTGCCGCGTGTCCCCAATAAGAAGTCCCTTCTTCGCAAGCGCCGTCAGACTTCACAAAGTTGATAAACTTATCTACCGATTTCATCGAACGGTATACAGCTTTTGCCAAACGGTCTTTATTGTTCTCCATCAAAAGGAAACACTGCAAAGCATTGGAGTTGCACCAAGGATTCCAGTTATTGATAATCTCACCCGGTTGCCAGTTGAACGCCATCCACCACATATCGTCATCGTTCATATAAGGGTCGAGGATACGTTCCTTAATAGCTTTGCGCATTTGCAGAGAAACCACCGGATTGATTTTGTCGAAAGGCTTACGGAAGAAATAGTGCACCCAAGCCATCAATGCACCATATCCGCCGGAACCAAGATCAATGATCTGTTCGCGGAAATCAGGAAGAGAACGTTTGCTGCTTTGCCGGGGCAGGTGAGCAGACAGTACCCATGAATTCATTTCGCAACTCATGTAAGCCCCGTTGAGTAGCTGATCGATGAAGCGTCCTTTGCCTTCCGCCAGTTCTGCCAGCATCAGCGTATTCAATGCCTGACGATTGGCGTCATAGGGAACTTCCATGATTTTACGATTACCGGTCCGCTCATATTCAAGATAGGCGGTGGCAGGAATCAGTTGCCATTTGTAGTCGAGGAGCTTCTCGCCTGCCGCGATAAGACGCTGCTTGTTGGACCCCATCAATGAGTCCCAAGCGGCACGGTCAGTATAGGCCGGATAAGGTACCCATGCCTGTTTCATTACCAGCACATTCTTCAACGTAGTTTCATCTGCCGCTTTTTGCAGCATATCGCGTTCTGTATAGGCATTGGCTTTGAAAGAGAAACTTCCAAAGGTAGCTAACAGAAAAACACAAATTAAATGCTTCATTCGATTCATGGTATTTTGTTCGTTTAAGTATGGCAAAGATAACGCATCTCTCAAAAAGTAAGGTGAGCAAATCATACGAACCTCATGACAAAAAAGTACAGACTTCAAAAAAAGTACATCCAGAAGCTCTCAGCCCTCTCGTGAAACAGACGCTCTGTTCAAAGCAAACAGACCTTCTATTTAGGGCAAACAGAGCCTTCATTCAGAGTAAACAGAGGTTCCGTTTGAAAAACATCCTGTTGATTATAAACAGAAACTTCATTTGAGCTTCTATAAAATTTCCACCGATGGTAAAACCTGAACTTTATTCCCAATCGCTAAACTCAAAACTGAGCTGCTCCCAAACTCCATGTTGTTCATCCGCCTCCTCTTTCGGATTGGAAACAGAAAGCCCGATCAAGCGGATAGGATGCTGTTCGTACTCCACACTTTTCAATAACTCTTTAGCGAGTGGAAGTATGCGATCTAATGTATACAGCTCCTGCGACTGCGTAATACTTCGGGTTATCTGACTAAAATCATGAAACTTAATCTTCAGAGTCAATGTATTTCCTTTAAACTCTTTACGTTGAAGACGTTCTATTAATTCTACCGCTACATGATACAATTCGATGATAACGGAAGAGTGAACCGATATATCTCTTTCCAGCGTTCGTTCACAACCGATAGACTTCCGAATACGAACTGCCTCAACCGGACGCTCGTCAATCCCCCGCGAACATTCATAATAGAGCGCCCCCACCTTTCCAAAGTGGGCCGTCAGCATTTCGAGCGAGCATTTACGTAATTGAAGACCATTGTGAATACCAAGCAAATGCATCTTCTTTGCTGTCACAGGTCCTACTCCCCAAAAAGATTCGATCGGAAGTCCGGCGATGAAGTCCAGCGCCTGGTCAGGATGTATGGTACATAGTCCGTCCGGTTTCCGATAGTCCGATGCAATCTTTGCAAGAAATTTATTATAGGAGACTCCGGCAGATGCGACCAAGTTCAACTGTTCCCGGATACGAAGTTTTATCTCCTTTGCAATATCAACTGCCAGAGAGATTCCTTTCTTATTCTCCGTAACATCCAAAAAGGCCTCATCCAAAGACAGAGGCTCAATTATATCGGTATACTCATGAAAGATTTCGTGTATCTGACGGGAGACGGACTTATAAACATCCATTCTTCCGGATACAAAAATAAGCTGGGGACATAAACGTTTCGCCTTCTGAGAAGACATGGCGGAACGGACCCCGTAACGACGGGCTTCATAACTGGCTGCTGCCACAACTCCCCGCTCCTCGGCATGTCCCACTGCCAAGGGTTTGCCACGAAGTTCCGGATGATCACGCTGTTCTACAGAAGCGTAGAAGGCGTCCATATCGATATGTATTATCTTACGCTGAAACACTTGTATTCAAATTCCATAGCAAACTTACTATAATTTTCCGAATAAACAGCCTCTAAAATAATACGCGCCTATTTTTTTAGAAGCACAGGACATAAAAAAGATTCGATATCATAGCGATTCCATTTCTAATAATACTATATTTGTATATTGTTATCTATAATCTATCAACAGGAAAATATTTGAAATACAAACCATAAAGTAAATTTAGTATTATGAAAAAACTACTATTCTATTTATTCATTCTATGCAGCACTTCCATAGTTGCTCAAAATGGAATTACTTTTGAAGTTGAACAACTCTCCAAGCCCGAAAAATTATATCCCGTGACTTCCCCTGATGAAATCTACAGATATCTGATGCTATTTGACAATGAATCAACCATTCGAATTACAGAAAAAGACATCTGGAAACCTCCATTTAATGTAATAGCCAAGAGTGAATCTCCTGACAGTTTATTATACTTCGGGTATAATTCTTTTTTCTGCGGTATGTATCAGGCTTATGCAGATCATAGGCCGTTCGTTTTATCTCCGGATATGATTTGGCTACTGATTAATCAAGGTTTTGCCCAACATGTGAATGCCAACCATGAGTCTTTGAGAAAATATTTTGTAAATTTCTCCGGAAAGGAATCTTTAATTGTACAATCCCATAAGAAACTGAAAGACCCGAGTCTTTTATGGGAAGAAATTTTCCCGCAGTTTACGGAACAGATAAGAAAAGAGGTAGGAGGCCATTTGGTTGAAACACTCACTTGTAATTTCTCTACAACGACCTCTTTGGAAAAGACTGTTTCTGAAATAACAATAATGGAAACGGTAAAATCATACTTCGAGTTTATCACCATAATGATTGTTTGCGGTATTCCGGAAATCACGCTTGAAGGGACACCACAAGACTGGGAAAAAGTTTTAAATAAAGCCAGAGGACTAAAAGAATATAAACTCGAATGGTGGATTTCACAACTTGAACCTCTTTTGGAGGAGTTTGTGAAGGCATCAAAAGGAACAATAAACCAAGAGTTTTGGCGCAATATGTTTAAATGTCATTCGCCAAAGTCATGCGGAGCTCCCGAGACTTTTGATGGATGGATCATTAAATTCTTTCCTTACGACAATGAGGGGAAAAGAAATAATCTAAAACAGATTGTGGGTCGTAAAAAGCTTCCGAGCGAGATAGTAAAAGTTGATTTAAAGTATATTGAAGCATACAATGACACCGTAATTGAAACACCACTGGAGTTGTGGTCCGGTTTCATCGGACTCAAACAAAACAATGAGAATTTTGCACTGAGACCACAAATTGGCTGGATGGTCAAAAAGAAAAACACAGACAACACCGGACTCATAAACAGATTGAAAGCCGATGCCAAAGGCAGGGGTATCAACCTTAGAGTGAAAGAGTTCCCTTCCGTCCTGCTGAAACTTGAAGAAATAAAACAGTTGGAGCTTACCTTTATTAATGAAATTGATATACCGGACGAACTGTCAAAAGTGAAAATCGAAAGGTTGAAGCTATCCGGCAGAATTACTAAAGAAGAGATGCAACGTATCAAAACTTTATTTCCCAATACCGACATTAAGATAAACGGAAGTAGAATATAACAAAAATATTACCGAGTAATTCACAGAAACATAAAAGAAATAATCAGGATTTCATATAAATAAAAAATAGGGGCTGAATTCTGCATTGAGAATTCAGCCCCCGCTATTTAATCTACCTAGAAAACAAACCTATATTTATTCAAGCCGAACCCTCATATCTACTACCGTCGGCTCTACAAAAGACTGACTACCACCGGTTTCACCACGCAAACCATTATTGGAAGTTGCGTCATTATGATTCGGTGACTGGTCGAGCACATACCACACTCCGTCCCGTTGTTCGATATCTTCTCCATTCAGTTTCCAATAACCGACCAGACCATCTGAACCTGAATCGACAAACATCATATTTTCACGAATCTGATTCGCAGTACGGGCTACCGACCATAAACGAACCTCACTCATAAATCCGTTCCATTTACGATTCCGGTCATAGTCATAAGCATAACCGATGCAGAAACGTTCGTTCAAGTCGAATGTCAGTGAGCCTACCGTCTTTTCTGCTATTTTCTCTCCATTGAGATAAAGAGTAGCCATTCCCGCAGAAGCATCGTAAGTGAACGCTACATGATACCACTGATTCAACAGGAATATAGATACATCGGGCATCTGAAGTGCAACACTTCCGGCCATTTGAAGCTCGTTATCAGGATGATTCAAGTCACCGGTACGCATAATCAAAGTACCTTCATTGCCCATAATGGTGCCCAGATTCTTCCAACGTTCGGCATAAACCAATGCTTCGTAGGTGACAGAACCCATTGTTTTATAAGCAGTCGGCAGACGTACATCAAGCCAGCCCGGATTGATACGGTATACCTTATCAATAATAATTGGTTTCCTTACTACAATATAAGTAACGCTCGAACTGCTTATCTTTTCAATGTCCGTACTGTTCACTATTACAGGCAGAATATACGTTACCCCGTCTTCCCCCTTGGTAATGTTCTTTACCGACAATCCGCAGGGATCAGCATACAGTTCGCCTGCTTTAATGGTCGAAGAAGTTCCTGTCATTTCATAGTTATCAGTCGCCAGAAGCTGTCCGGTCGTCCCGTGTTTATGATTGTAGTCATCCACAAGGTCCTGCCCTCCTACCTGATAGTTCACATTTACATTACTCTTCACCATCGTTGAAAGCCGCGACACCAATTCGCACTCGTAGGTATCCGCTTCAACTTCCACTCTTATCACATTACTTTCAAAGTAAAGTTTCGGTTCCAACAGATCGCTTTCGCTGTCGTTGCAACCCACACTAGAGAAAGACAATGCAACTAGTGCACCTGCATATAAGATTTTGATACGTTTCATTGCTGTTCTGTATTTTTATTAGATTGATTGTCCATATATTCCTGATAAGCCTGCAGATTGATCTGTATAGCATGACGCACAAAATTGTAATCACGGGCATTATCATAGTCATTATCAAGTCGGAAAGCACCGACGCCACCTTTCGGACCATTGGCATGGTTATAAGCAGCCTGAGTCAAAAGTACACCACCGGTAGTCCAGGATGACTCAAAGTTCTCTGTAAAGATGTGCTTACGATAGTCGTAATATTCTCCACACCAGCTTTGCAAGGTACTCACTCTTCGATCGAGATTGGAGTCACCATATGCCTGAGTGATGAAATAGTCAAAATAAGGAGCAGATTCTTTGTTAGAGTTCCATATTTCACCGTCAATCATAAAATAGTAGTACTTACCATTCGGACGCTCGGTTGCCATCGGACCAAAGTATTTTCCTATCTCTTCTACCAGATAATGCAGAAACTCACCACGCGGACCACCTCTGCGGTCTTTCAGACTGCCTACATATCTTCCGCCGTCACCACCGTTATCGGGTTCCCAGTCAATGTCCAGACCATCATAATCAGTCGCAACAATCGTGTCTACCAATGCTTTGGCATAACGTTGAATGGCTGCGATATGGTCTTCAGCACCTTTCTCTCCACTGGTAAATCCCCAATAAGCTTCTGTTGCCTTATTGACCAGTTCCGTGATTTCCTCACTGGAAGCATTCGGGTTTTCCGCCTGTACTTTTTCTGAAACGGAAGCAGGCGTAATACCAGTTCCAATATTATGCAGAATGTAACAAACCGTGATCTTACCGCCTTTCTTCTTTTGGAAAATCTCCTTATCAGCCAGTTTCGCTTCATTCAAGCCGAATGGACCACTCCACATCGATACCATGTCGATGCTGTCCGGCAAAGAAGCCAAATATCCTTTACGAATAGGTCCCTCGGGAGACCAGTTGCTGAACCATCCGAAGAAAATAGGACGTCCGTAACCCTGACTGGTTGCCTTCCATGCACGAAGATCAGCATAATACTGTGCACTTTCTTCATTGTCCATCGTGTTGTAACCGCCGATATGTTCAAAGTCCTTGCTCTCTATATCGACACACGACGCAATCATTATCCCTATAACAGGAAGTATATATAATAATCGTCTTAACATTTTCATATGAATCATAGTTTAATAGATTTTATTTTTACAATCCCACCACAACTGAGTAGTTGCTTTGTCTTTATCAAGACCGCCCAAGAGCTTCAATGCTTCTTCATAATTGGCTCTATCCTCTGCCGACTGATAGAAACTTACAGGATACACCATACGACGAATACCACCTTCACGAGTAACGCCCTGTCCGCGGTTGGTCTGCACCTGATTCAGTTTCGGATAACCGGTTCTTCTCCACTCAGTCCATGCTTCGTGACCGTTCGGATACAATGCAATCCACTTTTGGATCATGATCTTCTCCAGTTTTTGTTCCGTTCCACCGCTGAATGCGGGTGTTGCAGTAGTAGGAGCCGCAGCATTGTAACTGTAATAGGAGGCTCTCATATTATGGGCAATCGGAGTCAATCCGAAAGCCAGATAGTCGTCTACAGACGAACTGATACCATTTTCATCAAATGACGTGGCAACTCCTTGTTCGTACAGTGCTTCCGCATCACCAAATTCGCTTCCCCATCTCAACGCAGCCTCAGCTCTCAGGAAATAAACTTCGGAAGCACGCATCCAGTAAGTCGGAGTATTCGAGGTAATATTGGGCTTGGAGAAATCGGTATAAATCGTATTCTGCTGATTGGCATTGCCGGGAGGCACCGCCTGATAGTTTTTTCCATCAAAAGCCGCTACCGCATACGCACTGGGAGAAGCTTCAAAATAAGCACTCAAACGCGGGTCCTGATAGCCCAACAAATAAGAAAACATGGAAGAGCCCATGCGGCACTCATTGTATTGATTGGCCAGCCAATCGATGTTGTTACGAAATACCATTCCGGCTCCGGTGCTCATCTGTGCCTCGTCCGATTTGGAAGTCATCACTCCAAACGGATGATTCAAAGCCTGACGGGCATATTTCTGTGCAGTCGTTTCGTCCGCATAACTGATACGCATTGCCAGACGCAACATCAGCGAATTGGCGTATTTCACCCATTTTCTCGTATCACCGGCATATACGGCATCATAATCGGCAACAATAGTTGCCCCTTGTTCCGCTCTCACTGTCAAGGCTTCGATAGCGGCCGTCAGATCGGCAAACATGGCATTGAATGCAACTTGCTCGCTGTCGAAAGGTATCACCAGTGCAGGTTCTCCTGCATGGGTGTAAGGAATGGGACCGAAAGACTCAAGCGTTTTGTGCCAAGCAGATATTTTCAGAATCTGAGCCAAAGCAAAGATTTCCGGTGTTTCGTTCTTTTCGGATTCTTGTTTTATCTTTTTCCAGGAAGACAGCAGTGTCGTATATGAGTTGGTATAGGTAGCCGCCACCCAATTGTCCTGTAAGTAATAGGTAGTATTGTTGCTACCACTATACCAGTTATTATTCTGTCCGAAAAATCCGCTCCACGAATCGGCTGACAGATTGTATGCAACCTGATACTGGTTGATGGCCTCCGTATCGTCAGCCTGAGTTCCTACGGTGATTACAGCTCTTTGCATCGCCATAACAGCACCTCCGACAGCAACACCATCTCTTATACCCATTTCGTCGGTCATCTCGAACGGATTGGTGTTTAACTCTTCGAAGTCACAAGCAGTAAAGAGCGACAAAGCGCAAATTCCTGCTAATAGTTTATATTGATTTATCTTTTTCATGGGTCAGTTATAATTTAAATTTAATACCGAAACCGAAACTTCTCACACTCGGCTGCATAAAATAGTCATTACCTTGACCGTAAGTTCCTACGGACGGAGTCAGTTCCGGATCGTGCGGAGCTTTGCTATAGAGCATCCAGGGGTTATTGGCAATGAATGACAAAGTAACATCTTTCAGCACATTCTTAAACCAAAGGTCGGGGAACCTGTAACTCAAAGTCAGCTCTTGCAGACGGATATTGGTTGCACTATACACATAATATCCGGAAGTGGTATAGTCACCCGTACCTATCAGCTGATAATACGATTGCGCATCCACTCTCCCTTGTCCGGGCAGTAAGACACCGCCTGCATCGCGTGCTTCGGCAGATGCTTTGGATACTCCGAAGCGATCGAGAATAGCTTGGGTAGAGGAAGTTACCACACCACCAAAACGTCCGTTAATCAGGAAGCTGAGTCCGAATCCTTTGTATGACAGCGAGTTGCTCCATCCTAGATTAAAGTCCGGTGACGTCTTGCCCAAGAAAACGGGTTCACCTTGTTCGAGTCCGTACGAACCGTCTTGCTTGATTTCAACATACCCCTGACTGTCTTTCTTCAGGAAAGTATTGGCATATATATCGTTGATGCTGCCGCCTACTTTTAATATAACGCGTCCGTTGTCTTTCCTTACTTCGGGTACGTTGATGGGCTCGGGGCTCATGTCAGTACGATAGTTTTCCACCATTTCTTTGATTTCATTGACATTGCGCGAGAAGGTCAGATTGGAGGAGAAGCTAAAGTCTCCGAAACTGTCTCTGTATCCCAACGATGCTTCCCAACCGTGATTTTGCACATTACCAGCCTGCAAATAGATTTGTTTGTAACCCGAAAATTCCGGTAAATCGCCAATAAAGGTCTGATTGTATGTATTCGATTTATAGTAAGTAACTTCGGCACTCAGTTTATTCCATAAACGTACACTCAATCCCAATTCATAAGAACGGGTACGTTCTGCCTTGAAATCAGTAAAAGGATAGATGCCTGTGGGAGCCAGTGCACCACCGATAATCGGAGTGGTCACAGTTCCCGGAGTAAGTCCCGACTGTGATACCGGAGAACCGACTTCCGTATAAGACCCGCGTACCTTTAAATAGGAAATGAACTCGGGCAGTTTCACCATTTCAGAGATAATACCGGACAGACCTACCGAGGGATAGAAAAAGGATTCTTCGCTGGTGTTTACCAACCGGGAGTTCCAGTCATTACGACCTGTCAATGTAAGATAAAGCATACTTCTCCAGCCCAGTTCGACGTTGGCAAAGATAGCGTGATTACGTACGCGACTGTCACCTCCGTCTTCCGAGATACGACCGTTGGAAGGGTCGATGTTGCTGGCGGCAAACAGGTTTGTTACTCCGAGCAAGGTTCCTTTGTAGCCTCTTGCCAGCGACCAGTAGTTAGAGTAGCTATAACCCAAGTTGGCAGAAATATTAAAATCGTTGAACTGCTTGTTGATATTTAACATAAAGTCGGCATACTCCTGACGGTCTTTGTAATTGCTGTAATCATACAGACCTTTCTTTCCTTCGGCAAATTTCTGATCGGAAGTAGCATAAACCTTACGTTCAAACTGAACATGAGTATCGTCCATACGATAACGTCCGGCAAGATTCATCCAGTCGGTGATCTTATAGCTCAGACCGACATTAAACATATAACGGCTCTTCTCGTTCGTTGCGATGTTGCGATAAGCAGTCCAGTACGGATTCTGCGAACCATAGGTTGCATCGGCAATCGGCCAATACTGTATCGGAATATTGCGGCTCTGGTCATAACGCTCGAAAGTCTTGATATCTTCGAAGTCTTCTCCACGGGGGAAAAGGTAGGCAGAAATCACCGGATTCCAGTATTGTCCCTGCGATACCATGTTTTTATCTTCCTGTTTCACATAGGACGCTCCTAAATCCAACTGCAATTTATCGTCCAGAAAAGTGGCTGTATTGCGAATGGTGAAGTTCAGACGGTCATAAGAATTGTTGGGAACAATACCTTTTGAATTGGTGGATGAAACCGAAGCAAAAGTTTGATTCTGCTTTGTACCGGTAGACAAGGTCAACGAGTTGATAAAGTTGGTTCCGGTGTTGAAGAAATCACTCTTGGGATCATACGAATTCGGACGGGCCAGTTTGTCACCCCAGCTTTCGAACATACCTTCTTTATTTCCATACGTGTTCTGGAATTCGGGCACCATGTACGCTTTGCTGAATTCGGATGAAGAAGAAAATGATATCTGTAATTTGCCTTCCTGTCCTTTCTTAGTAGTAATCAGAACGACACCATTTGCCGCACTACTACCATACAAAGCAGCAGCCGAAGGTCCGCTCAGAATAGAGATACTCTCGATATCTTCCGGATTGAAATCAGCAATACCTTCCGTTCCGGCTTTGCCTTCACCCATGATACCACTATCTGTGTTTCCCATATTAGTATTAAACAAAGGGATACCGTCTACTACATACAGTGCATTGTTGTCGCCTTCGATAGATTTAGCGCCACGCATAACGACACGCGTCGCACCACCGACACCACTACCACTCTTGTTGATACTTACACCGGCTATCTTACCATTCAGTGAATTGATGAAGTTGGCATCTTTAATGCCGGTTATATCCTCGCTTTTTATCTGCTGCACATTGTAAGACAGTGCCTTTTCTGCCCGCTTGATACCCAATGCCGTCACGACTACTTCGTCCAGCACTTCCGTATCTTGTTTCATTGTAATCGGGTAAAAGTCCTTATTGGAAACAGCAATCAGTTGAGTTGCATATCCTATATAAGATATTTTCAAACGGGCATTACCGGGACTTTTAATCGAAAAGTTTCCGTCAAAGTCTGTAATCGTCCCTGTAGAACTGCCGTCCACAGAGATATTTACTCCGATCAGGGGTTCACCATTCTCATCGGTTACTTTCCCTTTGATATCTTTGACAGATTGTGCAGCTGCCGGTTTCTTCTCCGTAACTATAATATAATTACCTTGAATCTGATAAGAGCAACCTGTTCCTTTCAAGATTGCGTCGAGTGCAGTAGTCACCGATACGTCTTCCAAGTTAAGATCGGCAATTTTCTTTCCCTTCAATTCGGAATCACTATAATTTATAGACATCTTCGACTGTCTTTCCACAGTTTTCAATGCATCTACTACAGTGATATCTTTCTGCTGGATAGTAATTTTACTATCACTTTGAGCAAAAGCAAGGGTCTGCATCAATAATAGACCTAAAAAAATGAGAAAGACTCGCTTTTGAACAACATTATCTGCTCTTTTTTCGTAAATTTGTAGCATCTTTTTAGTATTAGTTAATTGGTTATTATTCTATGATCAATTGAAATAGCGTCGAGATACGCTAATATTAGAAGGACAATGATTTCACATCCGGGAGAAACGGCCATTTCTTCCGGATACTTTTTTGCATAGTACATTAAGTTAAAAAAGGTTCAACAATCGTTTTTCTATATTTTATCAGTTATATAGCATTTATTCCCCTTAATTATATATTTCACATCCCCTGCCACCTGCGTTATTATCTTCATCACCTCTTCCAAAGTGGCTTGCTGTTGGAAACGGAAACTATACGATTTATTGTTCAGGCTGTGAAGGCTATAAACAAAGGTATAGGGAAATTTGCGTTCGAGACTCGTAAAAATCTCATCGAGATGCATATCACTGAAAACCAGTTCTCCACGCTGCCAGGCAGTCACATCCTCTATCCGAGGCGATTGGAGGCTACGTTTCCGGGTCTGTTTATTATACGTTATCTGCTCATTGGGTTTAAGTATTACATTAGATATCAGATTATTAAATTCTACCTTCACACTACCTTCCAGCAGAGTTGCAATCAGTTCATTGTTCTCCGGATAGGCATTCACGTTAAACTCTGTACCTAAAGCTGTTATTTGAAAATCATTGGCTTTCACTATAAAAGGATGTTTTTCATCCGGCTTTACCTGGAAATTTGCTTCGCCAATCAAATATACACTTCTGGTCTTACCGGCAAACTGCTCCGGGTACAGTAAGGTGCTTCTCGAATTTAGCATCACCCGGGTACCATCGGGCAATGTAAGTTCACGTATTTCCGCCGTTGGTATGAAACATTCTACCAAGTCTTTTTGCAGTTTGTCTTTCTCCAACATCAGATAGATAGAAACAGACGATACTGCCAACAGGAAAATAGCTGCTGCTCTCCATATAAGTAACTGATACTTTTTACCGGAACCGACAGACTGCATTCCCAGATTTTGTTGCATCCGTAATATGGACTGTTGCATTCCGCGAGGTACTTTCTGTTCTCCCGCTTGTTGCCACAACGTGTGAAGTGCTTCTTTTTTTTCTTCCGCATGATTGTCGTCAGCCAACCATCGCTGCACTTTTCTACGCGTAGCCAATGAATACTCATTATGCCCGAATAACTCTATGATCTGTTGAATATAGTTTTTCATCATTAATTTCTTCCTTTATACACTAAATACAACTAAAAGAAAAACACTACTTAAAGGAAAATAGAAAAAATAAAAATAGAAGCACTTTTTTTAGTTCTATCAGTGCTAAATACACCTGGTGCTCTACCGTACGGATGGAAACATTAAGCTTTTCTGCGATTTCTTTATAACTTAATCCCTTAAAACGACTCAGCTCGAATATTAACCTTCGCCGTTCAGGCATTTTTTCCAAAGTCAGGCGAACAACCAGCAACATTTCTTCATAATATATATTATTAAGGGCATCTTCCCCTTCTATCAATTCATGAAGTACTGTTTTCTCAAGGTATCCTTCCTGATATTCCCGTTCGATTTGCTGATGCTTGAAGATATTCAGAATAATGTTTCTGGTCATTATAAAGAGGTAGTTATCTAATTCATTTTCATTGTCAAGCCATATTTCCGGTTGTAACCAAAGCTTACAGAAAATATCTTGAGCAACATCTTCAGCATCAACTTCCGACTTAAGCAACAGCTGGGCATAATTCTTTACTTTCGGAAAATTAGAAATAAAAAAACGCTGAAACTTCAGCTCAATTTGGTTAACATTATTTTCCATATCCGCTAAGATTATTATCGATTACAAGTATAAAAATAGACATTCTCAAAGATTAGAACATAATAAAGATATATTATTAATACTTGTTTGCATATATTTATAATTATTCCGTATATAAAACAAAAACACATAAATATTGACAATACCAAATAGCGATATCGTCATACCAAAAGAGAAGAGAATAAAAGTATGTATAAGAAATTGACTTTGTATCTAAAAAAAGGAAAAATAACAAATCAACAATAAAAAGGGGAATAAGGGAGAAAACCCATAAAAAGAAAAAGCTCTGATAATCAGAGCTTTCATTTGTTTTCAGGTGGAGCTGGAGGGATTGTTTCTTTGATCATAGCAGCTTTGACCTGAACGTATATACTACTATATATCAACAACATACATAACTAATCATATCTTTTTATAGCACATAGAATCTTGTACACTCAAAAAAGGGGGGAGTAGGAATTAGGGCTTACTCCCCACGATTTTTATTTCTATATTCGCAGAAAAATAACTCATAAATATAATACGTATGATAGAAATCAATCACAGTTGTAGAACCTTCCTACACAAGAACAATCAGGTTATGATCCGAGTTAGATGGAATAATCGGAAAGACGAAGTTGGCTTTTCAGTTGGTTGTAATGCCGATCCAGACAAATGGGATAAAGAAAACCAAAGAGCAAGGTATAATACTACTCATAAAGTTGGTGGAAAGACAATGGTAGCTAGAGACATTAACAATCGTGTTTCTCAATTTTTGGAGTGCATCGAGGAGTCTTTCACAGAATACAGCTTAAATTCTCAGTTGCCCACCAAAAGTGAATTGAAGGAACTGGTTAATGAGAAGCTGGGACGAATAAAAGAAGAGGCAGTACCAGATAATCCAATAGAGCGGGAAAAGTCTTTTCGTGAAATCTTCAATGAGTTTTTAGAAGTTTGCTCCACAGAAAGAAGCTGGAGTGAATCTGTACATCATAAATATGTTCAAGCATGGAATCATTTCAACAGCTGTGATCCTAATATATCTCTAGCAACACTTGATAAGAATAAGATGACAGAACTTAAAAAATGGTATGTAAAAAATGGATATCGTAATCGTACCACCGTAAAACAATTCAGAATATTAAAGTCTTTTCTTAGATGGATTGATGCCAATGGTTATCCGGTAGAGCAAGGAGTACTCAGCTATAAGGTAAACTTAACTGTGACTAAAAAGGAAGTGACTTTTCTGAAATATAAAGAATTACTCCATTTTGCATCTTTCCAATTTCCTAAAAGCAAAGAGTATTTAGATAGAGCTAGAGATATGTTTTGCTTTATGGCATTTACATCTTTACGTTATTCTGATTTAAGCGCATTAAAGAGAGCGCATATTTCAAATGGGAATATTGAGATGTATACTCAAAAAACGAATGATAGAATTACTGTTCCTATAATAGAGAATGCTCAAAAAATTATAGATAAATATTCATGGTATCACTCCAAGAACGGTACAATATTCCCTGTTGCTTCGAATCAGAAACTTAATGATTACTTGAAAGAAGCTGCTGAGTTGGCTGGTTTAGATAGAGAGATAGTTGAAACCTACTTTATAGGTACGCAACGGCATGAAGAAATCCATAAGTTTTATGAAACAATAAGCTGTCACGATGGACGTAGAACTTTCGTTTGCTGTTCCTTAGCTTTAGGTATATCTCCGACTGTTGTGATGAGTTGTACCGGACACGCAGATTATGAAAGTATGAAGCCGTATATAGAAGTAGCAGACGAAACACAGAAGATGCAAATGGAAAAATGGAATACTCACCAATATAAGTCTGATATCATAGAAAGTCTAGATAAAATGAATCCGACACAATTGAAAGAACTTTGTGAGCATATTAGGAGTATAGCTTAACAAAATTTCATATATTTGAGGCAGCATTCGGGAAAAACGGGTGCTGTTTTTTTATGATTAACATTTAATTTTAATATCTATGACAAATAAGAATTATAAGAATGTAGCTCAAAAAATACTAGAAGAATGTGACGAACTGGAAAATGATAATTATACTATAACAACTATCTCTGAACTGTTCTTTCTCAGACTCAGGAAAGCTTTGTTAAAGTATGAAAGTAAAGAGTCTTCTTATACAATAGCAAAGGAATTGAATAATATACAGGACGTATCCGATGAAAATGACAATACACCTTCTAATAAAGAATCTGACTTTAATGTGTCGATATATTCCAGACCTGAAAAGGTCGATGCAGACATATTGAAGCTATCATGTTTTCGCATGTTGCAATTTACGGTTAATAGTTTTCCTAATATAGAGAATATTCTTTCCGGATATGGGGCAGAAAATCCTACAGAATTAATTCAAAAGATTAAAAGTGTACAAACTATTAAAACCCTAGAAGATAAGGAATCTGTCAATTTAATAATCAAAGAACTTGAAGAAAATGAAAAATTGCAGATACATTTCTTTTTATTTTCTCTTTATTTCTCTTCTAAAAAGAGCATTTTCTTCATACTAAGAATAATGGAAGAAAAATATTGTATTTCATTTTTTAAGCGGGTCCAATATGTGGGGACTCATTATAAAGAGCTTTATTGTGAAAGGATTGCAGTATATAGCAATATTTTCAATGGTTTAGATGAGTACTGGGATCTTCATGGAGATGCTATTTTGAGACTTTTGGATAAGTTTTCATCTATGTATCGGGAATACGATCTTCATAAGATTAGGAACTTTGATATAGAAGAAGATTTGGTGGAATTTTCTATATCTCCTGCTCTTGTACTGGATTTTTATTTCCTATTTTATTTTCTTTTACATGACTCTTCTGTACTGATTTCTCTTAGTTTTTTTCTGATGTCTGATAATATGCCACTATATCTTAAGGACTCAATAATTAAATCTTTTAAAGGGGAGAAGTACTATGCTCCAATAATTCAATATGAATATGAATGGTACTGTTTAAAAAATGATTTGCACCCAACCTTTACTAAACTGTTCTATTACGGGGAACCTGTAGATTTGAATAGCTTTGGTATAATAGATTACGATTTATATGATTCTGTAGAGGTATCTAATGAAGCAATCCAATCATCGAATGGTAACAATGCAGACGAACCTTTAGAAAATCTAAATAAACTCCTCGCTCAAGATAATAATATTCTGGTTCAGATAGCCCGTGATTTAGATCCATATTTTGTAGTATTTGACAAAAGTGCTTCTTGTGAAAAAGGATATCTTTTTAAGTCAAAATATTTGCTACCTTTGATTACACTCTCAGAAAATATACAAGACAGTTTAACAGTGCATGGATTTACTTACATCTTATACAAGTCTCATTATTTTAATTGGATGGAACGTAAGTTTACAGCTGATTTCGTTTTTAAGATTGCTCAAATTTTTCAGATTAGAGATAAAATAGGTACACCATATACTGAAAATAAAATAAAAATGAAGGCATGGGATATTTTGGCTTCTAATCCAGAACTACAGGGCTTATTAGAAAGTAGTGTAAAAGACGATTTGAAATGTTATTTTGATAGCCGTAATAGAAAGAAATAATAATTTTCCTTACTATTCCTCCTCAATTCCTTACTCATTCCCTCTTTTGACTCCTTGTGAATAACTAAAAGTCTGTTTCATAAGGAGTTATTATTTTGTCTTTTTCAAAGAACCGTTCCGGCTTGATTCCATCATATCAAAACTTATTTTTTTATTTCAGACCTTTGTGTCATCCTTGCAAGGGTAAGTTACAATAAATTAAATTTAAAATAAGAAAAACGATGAAACAAAAAAATCCCATTTTGGAAATCCCAGTTAGTAAGCGAATGGTGGACATGATTGGAGGAGATCTGTTAGTATTGATACGACAGGCGGTGAAAACAGAGCTAGAGAACAAGACTCCACCTACAATTATCTATCCGGACTTACCTAGATTTGTGACGGGGTTAAAATCATTAGCTTCTGTATTGAACACCTCAGTCAGCACCGTAAGTAGATGGAAAAATAAAGGTTTACTTGACGCAGTGACATTTCAGGATATTAATGGAAAATTTATGTCATTTGACGTGTATGGTGTGCTGGATGTCTTACGGATCAGTAACCAGCAAGGTAAGTATAATCAATCTAGGTTTAATCATAAAAAATAGAAGAAATGTCAGAAAATAATAATGAAGTTTTTATCGTACCTAGTATTGAGCAGGTAGAACAAAGTTTGAATCCTATTGTAGGGGAAGAAAACCTACAAGTATGTGCACCTGCCAGTAGTGTAAAACCGTCAGAACAGCCGCAACCTCTAGAGGATAATGCTCAAGATGTAAAGGATGATGATCCACAGGAAACATTAGATGAAGTACTTGTAGATCAAAATAATCAAGAAAAAATAAAGTCCAAAACTTTAGTTACTTTACTTTCTTTCTTGGTCAGAAAGATGCCATATAAGGTGCATTATTTATTTTCCTATCGTAAGGCTATAAAGCACGGGCTGAAAATAGCATTCTTAATAGGCAATAGGGAGGTTTATGCAAGTCAGATTGATAAACTGTATAATGGAATCAGTTCCTGTTCAGATAAGAAGTTCTCCAACCCTGTTATAGTTGTATCTTTGGAAAGAGCTTTAAGGAGTGGGTTAAAAGCAGTGGATGCTGATGGAAAAGAGATCACATTAGATACTCCAGATTTATGGCTGTATGTAGCAATCCTTGATGGACAACACAGGCTGATGGTATGCTTGGAACATTTGGATGTTGATTTAGATTTGGAATTGATAGATTATGACGGTAATCTAATGTCATTTATTCAAATTCTGAATTCTATGGATAAGAATTGGAATAATGAAGACCGCAAGAAATCTAATTTGGCGACAGGTAAGTCTACCAACCAATTGTATATAGAATCTGAAATAATACAGCGTGAGTTTGGTGTGTCTCCTAAGTATGCGGAGTATCTTTTGACATTCAAAAGAGATGCCACTAAGAAAAAGGACCTTATTGCAGGTAAGGATTCTACTCCCTATAATGAGGAAAACGGAAAGAGGGGGCATAAGCTATATAAGTCTATCGCTTATAAGTTTGGAGATGATAAAAATGTGAAGAGAGTGGAGTTTATTGATGCGATCGTTCATGTTCATAGTCAGAATGGTGATTCAAATAACCAAACGTTCACTCGTGACATGACATGTTTCATAACTATGATGGACGATACTACCAGAAATAAAATCATCACTCGGTTGGCAAACAAAAATTACGGGGAACTAAAAAGTACCTTGCTAACTGATTTTCAAACGTTCTGCTCTTCGCATAAAGATGACATGGAAGACCTTGAGAAGGAACAAGATATGAAGATGTCTGAGTGGAAATCGCAGAAGGAAACGGTGGCTGCTAAGAATGACATCATTAAAACTCTCAAAAAAGGTACTCCGAATGAAATTCTAGCAAATAGAAAAAAGGTAGCTACCCAAAATGCTTTAAAGAAAACGAAGCAACAGACAGAGAATAAGTAGTTTCTAATTTTATCTTCTCCTCCATGTGACAGGTGGAGGGGATTTTTAATCCATCACAAATTATGATGACATTACAAGAATTAAAACAAAAAGGATATGTCTTATGTTTGCCGCAAAAGATACGCTTAGACACAGGACTCATAGGAAAACTGACATGCAATCTACATTGTAATGCTAATGCACCGACATTACATCTGATCCCAGCCAAGATATTCTTGTCAAGAGGGTGGCTGGCTGTAGATGATAACGGAGAATTGATTTCCCTTCTTGATAGTGATATAGACCGAAAATTAGCACTAATAGAAGATATTAGCTTGTACTTTGCATTACAGCAGACAAGGATACTTGATAGCAATATAGCGGTAGATATACTCACAGAAATGCCAAGAGGTAAAAAATGGAGTTTTTAAAGAGATAGCATTATGCCAAAAGTAAGAGACTACAAGGACATAGAAGTTGTGTTCGATTCGTCTGATACAAATCTAACCATTAAGCACCAAACCGGAGATGCTGTAATTTCATGTAAGGGAGGAGCTTCTATTGTTCCTCTCCCATGTGGGGGTGGGAAGAGTACTGCTACTTGTGATCTGGTTGCCAAAAGATGCGATAAGGGAATAGTGATCTTTGTTGCTACACGTGCCGATGCAAACGATATGAAGAGTAAACTGGAAAGCTTGTCTATTGCTGCATTAAAAGATGAAATAGTGACTTTACATCAAGAAGATTCTTACTACAGTAGTTATATAGCACACCCTGAACTGGTAACAAAGAAAAAGGTTCTGATTGTACCCAGTGTTCACCTCTATTTGGACTATTTGCCAGCCCTATTTGCTTATGACAGTGGAAAGGTGATTGATATATCTAAATATACTGGAAACTTAGGAGCATTGCTAAAGTCTACCGAAGTACGCAAGTTTTGTATAATAGACGAACAGCCATCCTTTATACAACCGTTTAATACATTTGAACGGCTTAAAATTCTTGCTTATATGGGTAACTTGGGGACATCATCTAAAGGTAGCATCCCCGTTGGAGCAGGTTTATATTACCATTGTTTAGGAGTACAGGAAATGAAGGCTGTGAATAGTACATTCTTAAGAAAAACCAGCGATCATTTATATAGCACTAAGTCAGCCTTGAATACATATCGGGAGGAAGAGGTATTAGCGTATATCAACCAAAATTATTCAGTTATATGGAATGCAAAAGGGAAGTATTATCCAATATATCACTTTATAAAGGATTGGGTGGTAAAGGGGATGCAGATGAATGTTATCATACTAGATGCTACTGCGGATGTTCTAAGTGATTATAAGAAAACACCTTTCAAGTTGATCCAAAATTCGGGAAAGATGTACTCGTCACCCATTACTTTTCAAGAGTTTCCGATGTCCTTTGAAAGATGGTTGTTCGAGAAAGATGTAGACGATAATACAATTCGTGACAGAATACAGGATATAGTTGATGAGTTGGCAGATCAGATACAACAGGCTTCTCCGTTGCTTATTGTCACATGGAAATATATGGTAGCCAGAGACAGTGATCCAGATAAAGAAGATAAGCACCTGAATATAATGACAGTGCTTGAAGAAGAACTAAATAAAAAAGGATTGGCAGGAAAATACAGTATTATCTATCGTGGTTCCGGTCAAGATAAAGCTACCAATGCTTTTAGTAATTATACGGGCATCTCTTTTGTCGGAGAATGGCGAACAGGCAAATCAGGGCTATCATTGATTAATAAAAACTACGGCATTCATTCAACTGGACGAAGAATAAGAACAGCCGGGATGATTCAAGCTATATGTAGACTTCGGATAAGGCAGCATAATGGTGATCCGATTCATGTATTCTATTCCGATGATATAGATCCACAGCTAATGAAAGATGTCTTTGATTATTTCAAGGAGAATAGTGATGTGGGGGTAATCATAAGTGGAATGCCTGTTCTTATGCCAGCGACAAAAAGAACACCTGTATTTCTTAAGAAGGTAGTAGCCTTGTGTGGCTATGATCCTAAACTATTGGATGCCATAAAATATTGTAGGACATATACACTTACAGTCAGGTTGAAGGATATCCTTGTACTTATCCCCATGAAAGAAAAGAAAGCTCGCTCGTATGATCCGTTAAAAGATACGTTAAAGAAGGAGTATAATATTATCCTCAAAGTGGTACGATAGTAAAAATTCGTTAGGTGGGATATTCTCCTACGATCTACATTACTATTATATAAGAGATTAATAACTTAAATCCCACCTTTTATAATAAATAGAATATGACAGATAAGATAACTTTAATAGAAGGATTATTTAGGAATCAGTATGTCTGTATATCAGAACTACTTGATCTAAAGAATAAAATAGAAACTCCTTATGGATATATAAAGGATATTACTTTAGATATTCAGAGAAATATGGGTAATAAGAAAAAACAAGATTGGTTAAAGAAGAAATTACCTGTAGTTTTGGTTAATGGCATTTTTGGAAAAAGATTAGATACGGCATTATCAGATTATTCTTGCTATATCTGTATAGACTTAGATTATGATCTCCCCAATGAGTTATCGGAGAGAGATTCTGATTGGGTGAAACACACAAGTGATCCCTATGTTAAGATGGCTTTCCATTCACCAAGAGGAGGAATAAAACTAATTATCCAACATGATTCCCTTGATCCAGCTTTTCATAAAGAACTGTATAGCTCAATCAGTGGGTACTTGGGGAATACGCATATAGATTCTAAATGTGATAATTTGTCACGGGCACATTTCATAAGTTATGATCCAAAGGTATATTATAATGCGGATTCAGAGATATACCACTTTGTCCCTGCTTCATCAACAGCAAAGATTACTCCTTATGTGGCATTAAAGACTATAAAAAGTACAGGTGCAACATTCTGGAAAAATCTCATGTTACAGCCACCTAAATTCAAGAACCCCGATCAGGCTATAAAGAAAGCACAAGAGTTGTCAGATAGGTATTTCCCGGTTAGTCGGGGATTTCGGAATTCTAATCTGTTTCGGTTTGCTTGTAAATTACATGACTATGGTGTCTCCAAAGATGATGCTCTTATGTATTTGATGTTGCGTTATGTTGAACCAGACTTTGACGGAACAGAGATTGAAGGAATAGTCGAAAGTGCATATAAATAAAAATGATTGAGGAGATAGTTAGGAGTGACTATCTCTTTTTTTGTTAATTTTCTTATTTTCTATTCAATATAATGATTTTATAACTACTTTTACAGAAAAGGGCAATACATAAAATTACGGAATATGATATGTCGGAAACATAAAGATAATCAAAAATATGACCTTGAACGTACATTAAATAAATTATATAGATGTCGAGATATGGAAATCACCAATCTTTGGCAACGTTCAATTTTCTTGGCAGTATTTTTAACATTAACGCTTTCAGGGTATGGTATTCTTGCTTCAAATCTTTTTAGTAATAATGTATTTATAGAACTAAATTACAAGATTCTTCATGGTGCTGCCGTTGCTATTGGATTATTAGGTTTTACACTATCTGTTATTTGGGTGTTGATGGCTAAAGGGTCTAAAGCATGGTATGAAGTATATGCAAAAGCTATCTCAGATTTTGAAGAAGAGTTTAAACATGAATTAGGAATACCACAAATATATTTGATGGGAAAAGTAGACTTTTTAGATAAAGATATGGAGAAAAAAGATGATGACGGCTTCTACTGTAATAAAAAAATAAGTAATATTGATAGTGGGGCTTATTCGGTGTCTAAATTGAATATATTAATAGGGTGGGTTTTCCTTATCACATGGAGTGTGGTGATAATATTACATTTATCAGCTTTTATGGCTTTATTATTAGAGTCTTGGAGTTGCTTCTATTTATCTATTTGTCAAAATAACTACGTGTTATATATTATCTCCGCTTCTTTGGCTGGTCTTTTTTTTACATTTATCTCACTATTTATAACAGTGAGATTAAAAACTTTATCGACTAGTAATTATCTTATGGATTTTGACTATAGAAAGGATAATAGGGAAGAGTATGAACAACTTACTAAAATAATAAAATGAAAAACACTTTAAAAGGTATTCTAGAGGCTTTTCAAGGAGCAAATGGAGATGAAAAGTTATTGCTAAAGGAAATGAATAAACTTGCTCGCCATTTTTTCTTTGGTGGATATTTCCAAGTAAACAATAGAAAGATTTATCTTCGTGATATAGAATTCTATTACCATGAAGAAGGTGAAGGAGCAAAGATCAAGGATTATATCATGTATCATATTTCTGATAAAATAAAAGATCCTGCTATGAAGAATGAGTATTATCCCCTTGGTTCATTTAACGCACATGTATCGGGAGTTGATTTTACTTTTGAAAATAAAGATAGACAATATAGAGCTTCTATTCTTATCAGAGGCATTAAGGTGGTAGACAAAGATAGTGAACCTATAGTTGAAACAAGGCCAACTTATGTATATGAATATCTTCTTATGGGTAATTCTCTTTTAGACAATGGTATTAGTGTAAAATGGGTTGATGAGGAATTAGCTGTTGAATCTGTAGAACAAGGCTATCGAAAAAATGTGTGTCAATATGATCGTTTGGGAAATAAGATAGAATATCAAGGAGAATCGGATAATAAATCAATCACACTTGGGAAAAAGAGGTATTGCCAATGTGCACGTAAATGGAGGTTTCGGGTTAAAGAAGAGAAATGCATTAATTCGTAATTAATGCATAAATTATAATTGACTCTTCAATAATAGAAAGTTAACGATCTTTCTATGAAGGGTCTTGTGTAAAAAGCTACATGAATCTATTGCATATAAGTATACTATCACGAAACCTTAGTAATTCTAATTATGAGTGAAGGAGATGAAAATGTGCATTGGCCAAAGTGATATTAATAGATGGTAAGTTTATTCATAAAAATACCGGGCCATTTTTTTAAGAAGATGGTGGAGTGAAATATTTCCACTTGCTATTGGGGACGAATGATATCTAGGAGGTTTTCAATGACTATTGTTAAAACGAAATGCCCAATTTAAAATCCTGACATTGTATATGCTTACTACACTTTTTACATCATGTTTTAGACATAGTTAGTCATGGCATCCTTTCAAACACATGGTTTCTTTGTATGGTAATATCTTGACCTATTTTTCATAAATTCTTTAGAGGATCAGAGATGTATTGATTTATTTTTTTTATGTAGCTTTGTTTGTAAGAAGCATAGGATTTTTTTTCTTAACGACACGTTTTGTCGCTTTCCCTCGTTATCTTTGTCTACAAGAAATTAAGATGGTTAATAATATGGGCAGAAAATTAGAGGGATTACAACGTATGTTGATCATAATCAATAAGCTCAAAGGACTTCAACGATATGTGTCGAGAGAAGAACTGGAGAGATATGTGGCTCTTCGTATGGAAGAAAGAGACGGAGTCCCAGTGGATATCAGAACATTGCAAAGAGATTTCAATGAAATTGAAGACTTATTTGGTTTTCGTATCAATTTTGATAAAAAGCAAAATGGTTATTATATCAATGAAGAAGATGATCAAAAAAAGGAGCAGTATGAAAGGCTTCTTTGCAACTTCGACATATTGAACGCTTTAAATGATACGTCTAATCTTCATACTTATATACTAGCAGAGCACCATCGTCCTTCGAATAATGAATGGTTACCACTTTTGATAAAAGCTATTAAATTCTCACATCCGGTGATATTTGATTATATGTATATCCGAGAAAATGGCAAGACCCGAAAAAAAGAAGTATTTCCACACTATTTAAAGGAAGATCAACAACGATGGTATCTTCTTGCTTATGATGGGGATATGTTAAAAACTTATAGTGTGGATTGTATCTATAATCTTAGAGTAGTGTACGAAAGAACCTTTAAGCGTAATATGAATATTGATGTGAACAATCTTTTTAAGGATTGTTATGGAATTTGGAATCAATTGGATATCCCGGTAGAAGATATTGAATTAAGTTATAGCCCCTTGGATGGTAGCTTCTTGAAGTCAGTTCCGTTACATCACTCACAAGAGATTGTAGTGGATAATGAAGAGGAGTTTAGAATTAAGTTACATCTCCGCATTACTAATGACTTTGTAATGGGCTTGTTATCTCGAAGCAATTCGTTGACCGTTATCAAACCGCTACATCTAAGAGAAAGGGTACGGAATATCTATGAAAAGGCATTGAAAAGAAACTCATGATATAATAAGAGCCCGATAAAAGATATTGTAAGCTATGAAACCTAATAAAAGTATTACTCAATAACAATTCAATCCTTTAGAAGGAATGGAAAACAAATGGCAAGATATGAATTCTATATTTCTTCTTCCCATTTCTTAGAATAATATAGATGAATTCAGTTAAAGTGATTGATTATGTTACTTAAAACAATATCCCTTTTTGAGTTTGAAAGTCAATAAACTTTTTGTAGTTTTGCAAAGGCGGTGCATTATCCGTCTTATTACATAGTTTGTTGATGAAAGTGTAGCTTTTATCCTTCGTTAGGAAGTCTGGTAAATTTTCAAAGAATGTAAGGAAGGCAATCACGCTCATCACTTGTCTGTATATACTTATTCAGGTTATATACATCACAAGTGTGGGGATATTGTCTATTTACATTCAGGTTTACCAGAGCCTCTAACGGGATAGATAATATAACTCCACACTTTTTTTTATATTTTACTTAAATTATAATATTATGATGTTAGAAAAGGGACTAAGCTATAATTTTACGGTAGAAAGAATTGCAGAGGCCAAGCATAACCATTATTATGTAATAAAAGTTGAGGACAAAGAATGTTGGGTGAAAATGCAACCATTTGAAATCTATCAAAATCCATCTAAAAATATTATACGGTGTGAATATAGAGGAAGAGATTCTTATGGCTCCCATATTTTTGTAGAGGATAAATTGTCGGTATTGTATGAACTGTATACAATAAATAATATCTATACATTTTATTATATAAAGGATGGTATTGATATGTCTGGAAATAAATGTGTGATTTTAAGTGATAATTATGGACTGACTCATTTTCTATATGAAGAGTTATCACTAGAACAAAAGAAAAAAAACACTCCCATTACATGCCAAATAATATCTATTGAAAAGACACAGAAAATTTTGTCCTTAAAGCTATGCCCCATTTCCAAACAATCTCCTTTATGGATAGATGCCGATTCACTTTTTAGGGATATCAATAAAGAAGAACTCATTAAGGAATATTTTTATAATGTTTTATATGGAATAAAAGATGGAAAAACAATTACACAATGGCATAATATTGAATTGTTAATAAAACAGCACAATAATAAATGGATTAAGCTGTATATACGTTTTTTAGATCAAAATTTAAAATATAACGTTATACGACAGGGAAACTTGGTAAAATTTCACGAGTTTTCACAGCTAATGATTTGTCTTACAAACTGGGCTAAATCAAATTATAGATCTTGGAAGAAAATACCTAAATCGACTAAATATGAGGGGCTGTCTAAAGCAATTTTACTTTTGCAGAATGATCGACTGCAGGACTTTCTGAATGAATTTATTCAAACGGTAAATGTGGAGGGAATTATGGGGGAAGCCATGAAAGAAGTAAATGTAATATTAAGTTCTATAGAAATAGATTCGTTATTATTTCAAAGTAGGACAGCTCAATATATACAGATTGGTGAACTATTCCATAAAAACGAATCAGTTATTTATCATAAATATATAGAAGCATTTATCGGCATCTTATCTTATCGATTAAATATAGAAATATCGAAATTTCAACAATCTGTAATCGGAGAACAGGCCGAGAAGTTTCAAATAGATTCTTCAATATTACTAAAAACATTAACTGTATTAGGAATGCTCATTATCTTTTTAATGGAAAAGATGAAATATGAGAAACTCTTTCAATATTATAAAGCGGCATTTCATCATTTAAAATGTATGTTCTTATCTGTACAAAAAAAAGAAACCAACCAATATATTTATTCATTATTAGAAATGATGGATGGTAATGATTCCTTCACATGGAATAACATTAAAGAGATCCATTTATCGACAATATCTGAAGAGGTCCTAGAGTGTTGTCCTGAACAGGGAGACAATATGGTTGAGATTGAAGATATTGCTTTAGATAAACAACTAATGTTTCCTTCAAAAATGACAAATGATAAGGTGCTAGCTTATTGGAATTTGTATAAAGATGGTTCGTATGTTATTTCCGAAACACCTGGTAGCCAAGAAGGACTGTTAAAATCTGTAACTCTGTTGGAAAGTTGTAAAAATGGATTCCTGTTATTATGTTATAATAAAGGCAATATAAATAAAATTCTCATCAGAACATTATTAGAAAAGAAAAAGAGAAATTTTAAATACATTAATGGTTATCATCAACATACCCGGTTGAAGGAGGTGTATACTATTAAATCTGAATGTTTTATTCTTATTTTATCTTTATATCAAAAGGAAAAATATGTAAAATTGTATTCGACGAAAAATATATCCCAGCATACATCATTGAGTTTAAAAGGAAATCAAGTCGTTGATTCTGTTGTTGACGAAACTGATTTTTATTTAATACCTAATGAAAATAAAGAAATGATTCCTCAGCGGATAGTTTATAGTTCGCCAATGCCTTTAGGTAAAAATATCACCAATGTCTATTATGCAAAAGATATTTTAGCATTAGAAAAGTGTGGCGCTAAAATATAAAAAATGAAATTTATATTGAAATACAATACGATTTATGGAACAATTAGAGCTAGTAAGAAAAACTTTGTTAAAGGAGTTTGTTTGTTATAGTGATGAACTTTTCACTTTGGGAATAATGCGTACAGATAGTTTTACAGGAGAAATAGGTGAATTCATTGCTTCTAGATATTTTAATCTTAATTTAGCTAATAGGTCAACAAAAGGATATGATGCAGAATGTTCTCAGGGATACAAATATCAGATTAAATCAAAAGTAATATCCAATAATAATTTTCATTATCACATATCTGGTCTGAAATGTCAGGATTTTGATTATCTTATTGTTGTATATTTCGATAAATATTATACCCCTTTAGCTATTTTAAAAATTCCATCTTGCCAAATAAATGCAGAAAAGTATCGCATTAATGCTTCTGTTGTGTTTAACTTTTCTCAAGATTTATCTCAGTTAAAATTATTGAAAAAGGAGCAATTTTCTATTAAAAATTTTGCTCAGAGTTATTTGAAACTACAAGAAACTGGTATTGTTAGAAGCCGCAGGGTCGTAGGAGACATTGGCGAATACTATGCTTGTAAACGTCTGAATTTAAAACTATGTAATAATAGAAATGAGAAAGGTTTAGATGCGATAAGTCAAAAAGAAGGGTTGACTTTTGAAATAAAAACAAGACGAGTATATGATAGCGGAAGACGAATATCTGAAACTAGAAGAATAAATAATCTCATAGGTAAAAGCGCAGATTATTTAATTGTAGTAACTTTAGATCATGCCTTTGAATGTTCTGGGATGTGGATAATGCCAATGAAGAATATAATCAATCCTAAATCTGCTAATCTTAAAATTATAAATACGACTGTAGGTATAAGAAATTTAGTACCGAGTCAAGTTAGTTGGTTGGCGACTGGTGAGAAGTTTATATCCTTCAATAATATGAGCTAAAAAGTCTATTTTTCAATGGGAAATAACAAGTACAATAATCTGAGCACCAATTTTCAATTAGATACTGTTAATACTTGTAATGTAAGTGCACTGAAGGATACAAGAGAATGTATCCAATTGTATTATAATCATTGACTTTGTTACTTATAAGAAATAATATTATGATAACCCCAGAGGAACTTATTCAAGATTTGGTAGATTTTTATGGTTATGAAGTCGATCTATCTTATGCGATTAATTATATAGATATGGTCGGACAATATGCTGAAGTAGATAGTTTTCACCTTTGGTTACAAGATTTGTTAATGTAGATTAGAAGTTGTGGAAATCAATATTTTTATGTCTTATTTCTGACTTTTTAATGTAGCGGAGCCAAATTGTTTCGGAGATATCGAATGTCGACGTTTTTTATTAAAAGCATAAAATGGTTAAAAAATGAAGAGGGTATTTCATTGAAGAGGGAGGCTTGATCTTTGTCGATTTTCTCTTTCTAATTATGTTATTATATTGAGATTTCAAAGTTACATTTTATAGGGTAACTACCAATCATCATCACTTGTTTGCAATGGTTTCTTTAGAACTGTATCAATTTTGTCTACAAGGATTTTATAACATGATAGTGAATAAACAAAAGCTCGTGATGATGTCACTTTAGGGTGTTGTATGTCTTTTGCAAATGGATAACAACCAGAAAGTGCCCATATTTGGGTATCTTTAGTAATGCCATTACCTGTTACACCAAAACCTCCACCGAACATTATTACATATCCACTATCGTCATTTATCTTCAATACCTCATAGTTCTGTAGGGTATATGTCATTCGAATGCGTTCTTCTTTAAAATCAAATTTAAGAAGTGGTCGAATACTTACTCTATATGAATTATCTCCCATAGTACGTTTTGCAATATTAGGCAGATAACAACGTGCTATGATTGTTCCTTCTTCTTCATTTGATATCTGTATAGCCGACTTTGCATCGGAAGACATAGATATGATCCAATTCATAATTTTACGATATAATTGAGATTTGGACTGACCTTTATACTCTTTTATAATCGATAATGATAGTTCGCCCAATTCATTCAACTGATATTCATTGGATAGCTCCTTAGCCTTTGCTGACCAAGACATATCACCTATGTTAGTATATTCTTCTAATTCTTGTTTAGTCACAATTTGGGCATTGATTGTGTTACAGACTAATCCTAATAACATTATAAAAATAATCTTTTTCATATTAATTTGAAGTTTGCCATTATAAGTATGGTATATTTTTGTGTTCAAATATACAAAAAAACAAATTAATCAGTTTTTATTGCATACATTCTTTGATAAGTATTGTTGTAAGAGCCGTGTCACATTTGTTGATAGAAAAAACAAAAAGAAAAGATAGCTATTTCTAAACTATCTTTTTCTCCTTTTAATATGCCAAAGCAAGAATAATCTTATCCGGCATTATTCCAACTTCCGCAAATTTTAACCGACTCCCTCCAAGTTTAATCGCTGACTTCTTATAGCAACTGACAAATTCCTCCTTTGGCATAAAGAATGGATAACCGTATGGGACTCCTCCCCAATAGACAGGAACTCTAAAACCATCGAATCCATGACCTGTTATAATCCTTGCATCGGTACAGTAAATTGTCTTTGAATCATAATTAAGCCAATCTATTTCTCCGTCCCTATATTGGCGAGTGAATATTAGCTCCAAAGTTTTCTCGGATGTAATATCTATTTTGAACCTGATCCCACCAGCAGAGAACTTATCTAAATCCTTCTGTACCTCATTTTCTATTTCACTAATTTCTTGTTTGGCGAGATCATACACCTTGCCCATAACGAATATTTTCTTTTTCATATTATTCTAGTTTTCTTTCTATTATTATTGATATTTCTCCATGTCCGTCAGTTTTGAAACTCAGTTTCTCATAATTAACAAGTTGGCATAACCGATCCTCGTATATGTCTGTCAGCCATTCTAGGCTAACCAATGAATGCCCATCTTCATCTTCATATAATTCCCCGTCTTCATCCGCTATATCTGTCATATCAGAGGTAGTCAGACTGAATATATGAGCAGCCAGTTCTATAGGGACGTAATTAGCATCATCAGTCGCATATAACTTAGGGGGGTATTTTATTTGGATGAATACTGCATTCTCAAAACAACTGATTCTGTGTCTTACCGGAATATCAGAGAGCCCGTCCATTAGAAGCTCGACTATGGGGTAATCTACTTCCCGTATATCTCCTGTATAATAACGCTTCATCATTTCCACTCTAAAATTGGCTATCAAAGACAAGTCCTGTATTGGCATCTTTGCTAGTCGGGGGTATAAGATACCGTTCTCATCAATATAGCTTTCGGGATCAGTACATTTCAATTCTTTATCTCTTGCTGTTGAAAATCTTTTTACTTTCATATTACTTAGTTTTTTGTGATTTAATAATTAAGGTTGTGTTGTAATTCTCTTTCAGATATTTTTGGAGTTGGGAATATCTGTCTACCCTGCATCTTCCACGTGGACATAGACTAAAAATTTCTTTAAGGCTTATTTCCAGTATTAGGCTATCGTCCCTACTATTCTTTTCATTCAATAGAGAAGTCAGTTGGGGAAATCTCTGAGATAACGCTGCAATATCATCGGAGAATTTATTCGTTCGCTCTTTCGAATCGGAGTATGATTCTACCGGAGTTCTTAGTATGTCGCCACAATCTTTGTTGAGCGAATACCATAATTGGGATGTGTCTGTCATAACTTTAAGTATTTAATTCATAGTTAGGGATTTCAAGGCTTCTTAGTAGAGTTTCGGCATTTTTGGGGTAGGAGGAAATAAAAAAACGAGATACCAAATTAATGATACCTCGTTAATGATAGCTCTCTATAATTTAATCATCGTTATAGCCTTCATCTGGATCGTCACCTTCTTCTGGGCTGTCCATATCTATTCTCACAGAAAGCTGGAAGTTCTACATCTTTGTCTTTTTTCATAAGTTATTCTTCTATATATTCAACTTTATCACCCATTACATTATAATAAGCGGTTATACTACCTTTAGGGATATGTACTTTACCGCCATATCTGATAAAATCACCTTCTTTAATTGTAGGAGGCGTCGATGATTTGAAATAAAAGTCGGCAGTAACTGGATATGTATTATGTTGTCTACGGTCATTCCAAGAACCAATTTTAGTTACTGATTTTGGCATAACTATTTTATTCATTCTAAAACAGCCACTTATACATCCGTGAGGAATCTCTACAAGTCCTTCGGGAAAGATTATATTTTGCAATCTTATACAATTTATAAATGTTTTATCGCCTAGTTTTTTTAGATTTTTGGGCAATTCAATCTGTTCTAATGATATACATTGACCAAAAGCCATTTCTCCAATGGTTTCAATACTTTGAGGAAGGATTACTCTTTTAAGGCTTGTACAACCTTCAAATGCAGAAAATACTATAGTTTTCAAATAAGGAGGGAATTCGACTGTTTTCAAGTTTATACAGTTCTTGAAAGCTTCTCTATATATACATGCGGCTCTTAAGGGTAATTTCACTGTTTCCAGAAGAGGCATTCCTTCAAAAGCATTATATGGAATACAACAGTTTTTCTCTGGTTCTTTAAATTCTGTTGCAGATTGCAATAGATATGTTAAAGCTTTATTTGCTTGATATTCATTAGTCGAGATTTTCTGATCCTTATGTTCATTATCTAATCCTTTCCCTAGTAATCCAAACAAGAAGTTTAAAGCTTCCGTATCTGCCTGCTGTTTCTTTAAGAACTCTGGTGAATAAGTAATATATGCGTGAGACAGATCTAAATATTTTAACGCCCTACATTTCTTGATAATATCTAAATCCGTTTCATAAAGAAATCCAGTAATGGTTAGTGACTCTACTGAACTAAGCTCCTTTAATGGTAAAGAAGATAAAATAGTCCCAGGCTTTTCAATTGTAATATTAATTTTCTCTTTTTCTCCCATTTCAATTATTTTATCAGAAGAAAGTCCTAGATTAATAAATTGATTTCTACTTCCTTTAGGAACTGCCACAATATTATAACCAAATTCTGCGAAATCTTTATCTATCTTCTTAGGGATATTTCTGAATTCTACATATTTAATGTAATGAAACGATTGATAATGTAAATTCTCAATGTCATTTATAAAAACAACAGTATCAAGTAAGCATCCTGAAAATGCGGATTGCTCTATATCTATTTTATTATTAAAACGAATAGTCTTCAATTTTTTACAATCTCTAAAAGCACAATTGTTGATATGTAATAATTCTGTACCTGATTGAAATTCTATTTCAGATAATAATTGGCAATTATCGAAAGCCCCTGTTTTTATCTCTTTAATATATGGAGAAAATGTAACTTTTTCTATAAAACTATCCCTAAAAAAGTCCTGACCGACAATTTCTACATTAGGAAGAGTAATTTTTTTCTCATTATGTTCATTACGTTTTTCACTACCTCCTAAATCTCTAAGAATATTAATACCGCAAAATCTATTCTTGTTATTTGCATCATTTTTCTGTAATATTGATTTTCCATTTTCATCTATGACTACTTTGGGCTCAAAACCAACATAATCATGTTTGGAGGTTTGGAATACTAATGTATCAATTTCTTGTGTTTTATTAAAACCACTATGTTCTCTCACTCCGGTAGATAAGACATTAGAGATTATTACTTTACGCAATTTTGGTAAACTTGAAAAATAGTTATAAGTGTAATGCCGTCGATATCCTGCGCTTTTTGCTTCATTGATACATACAGATAATACTTCTATATTAGTACATTCCCCGATACTCTTTTCTACCCATGATTTTAATAGAAGAGCTTTCGGTAGATATAGTTCTGATAAATTAGGCATTAGTGGGAACTCTTCAAAATTTCCAGTAGCTTCTGATAAATCTAATAAAGTAATATTGGGCATTTTACCTATATATTTAATATCTTTAGAAGAAATCTCTCCAGATATTTTTAACTTAGTTATTTGAGTTATTTCTTTTTTGTCAATAATAGAGCTTAATTTCCCTGCTTTAGGATTAAATACACTTTTTAAGTCCTCATCATTAATAATTGTAGTTTTTGAGTCTACTATTAGATTTGATGCAAATAGCAACTGTTTGGAATAGGCTCTTCCTGTACTTTGAATCAATAATAGCAAAAGCAGTGATGGTAAAAAGAATAAAATATACTTTTTCATAATGTTAAAATTTTACAATCGAATCCACTTTGGGAAGTGTATTTCTGAACACTCATTATTATCTGGAAACATTTACAAATAGTTGATTTCTAAAAAAACGACTTCTTAAAGTGGACTCTAATAATTTTGTTCTGAGAAAATAGAGTTTATTCTAAAATTGGTATTCTTTTCAAGTTATTTACAGAATACTTATTTTTCTTATACCATTTTTAGAATGAACCTTTGATACTTGTTTATTCCGATATAGGCAGTCCTTTTGTTTAATTTTTACCAGAATGTAACTTGCAAACTTTTAGCATTTTTTCTGCTTCTTTATTTCCCAAAGCCGCAGCTTTATCATACCAATAAGTTGCCTTGCTTATATCTTTTTTAACTCCATGACCATAGAAATAGAACCATCCTAAGTAATATTGTGCTGGATGATAATTATTTTCTGCGGATTTTTCTAGCCATTCGATAGCTTTTAATTCATTACGTTCAAAACCTTTTGCACCATTACCATAATACCATCCAATTCTATACTGTGCCTTAGCATTTCCATCCTCCGCTTTCGCTAAAATTTTTTCAGTACCTTTGTTTTGAGAATAACCACTTAATGCAAAAACAGATAACAACAGTAATAAGATTGACCTTTTCATAATTCTGTCCTCCTATACGCCTATAAGTCCCGAATTCAGCCGTTAATTTTGATTAAACGTTAGTATACAAGAAAGGCATGGACTTGTCTGCATTCATTCAAGATCGGGCATCGCCAAACGCCTAGTGAAAAATGAACAAAGAAACAAATACCCATGCCATGATGTTATGTAATCAAGTACAGCATGTGCTATACAAGTACATATACAAAACAGAATGAGCGTTACATTTGTCCCTTATCCCTTCACTTTGAAATTGGCGATTTCGATCTTAGGATAAAAGCAAAAATACGCTTTCTATAAAATCCAACCATTTCTCCGGTTGAACCTTTGCAAAAATACGTTTTTTTGTTCAATGTAACGCTCTTATTTGAGTATTTATTTCTTCAAAAGTAAGGCTTTTATTCCTTTCTAGCCGGAGAAAAATAAAAAAAGAGAGCCGAAGCCCTCTTATTTTTACTTATCGCTTAAAAATTGATTCTTAATCCTCTGAACTGTCGAAATCCCGATTCCTTGAAGTTTAGCAATATTTCGGACACTATACCCTTTCTTTAATAAGATAATAGTCTCCTTATATTCCTCTTTCTTCTTTTCCTCTGTTTTAGTTGAACCAGTTTTTCTACCTAGCTTACCTCCATTTGAGATATAATTTGCTCTGCCGGAATTTAAGCGATATTGGATATTACTCCGTTCTATGTTTGCCATTTCGGCTAGTACTGTCACCATGATACTAGCAATGGGATTAACTTCTCCATTTGGCTGCAAAGTATATATACCTAAGTTCTGTATGTAAACCGATACTTTGGATTCGTGTAACATTTCTAGACTCCGTAACACTTGTAATGTTGATCTACCAAGTCTACTTAATTCTGAGAGAAGCAAGAAATTCACAGATTCACGTTTACAGTATTCTAAACATTCTCCTAGAATCTGCCTTTCTTCAATTTTCTTTGCTCCAGATATATGCTCTTCGTAGATATTCACTATTTCTATATTTTGTGACTTAGCATAATTTTCCAAGTCCTTGATTTGTCTACTTGTGTCCTGTCTGTCATTGTTTGAACTGACACGAGCATAAATTACTGCTGTTTTATTTTTTGTTTCCATATTATTCTTTGATTAAATTGATAACATGAAAGAATGTGTTCAAAACCGTCTATCAGATTTATTTGAACACATCTTTGATTTGAACACAAAAAGAGGATAACCACTGCAAAGCAGTCTCCTCTTTCATTTAATTAAGTATGTCAGATTTTAATTTTTCTGATATTTACTCTTTTCTGATAAAATACTCTATTGCCGAATGAACGAGAATATAATAATCTCTATTCACCCTACATTGATTCTCCCACGGATTATAGAATTCCAAACATAGTTCCTTATATAATAAAGGTAGCTGTTTCTTGATCCGTCTTACTAACCAACCATAATTAAGTGGTCGGCAGTTTTTCATTTTCTGTTTCCATTTCTCTATCGAGTTCTGCGAACAAGTACATTCTAGATACATATTTTATATATAAGGTAAACATTCTGCTGCTATCACTTTCACCAATTTCTTGGCTACTTCATGTGAGGCTTTGTTACGAGCATCATAATATCTGCTATCATCAGCTTGTACGTTAATCATCTCTCGTATTAACCTAAATAATGATTGTTGTAGTGTCGGATGAAAGTACTTGATACTCTCGGCAAACTTCTTATAATCAAAACACATATCATTTAAAGCATTTTCTAATTCCATTGCAGCCTTAAATTCTCTACTGTTTTCTAATTCAAATCTTTCCATAACATTTCATTTAAAGAGTTTATTCTAATATAATTTTTACATTCGACTTAATTTCTATCCCCATTGGTTCACAACCGAACTGCTGACCAAAATAGCAGATACAATTATTCAGTGGCATATTCCTGTAGAAATTAAGGACATCATCTTTACTAGCTGTATAATCAAATAGATGGTCTGTATCACCAAAATACCGACCGTTATCATCCATAAACACAGGACGATTCCAATCATCAATCCCTTTGAACTTTAATCTTAAATCTTTCATATCTGTTTTTTTTAAGTTGTTTAAAAATAAAAAAAGGATACCACTGTTTTATTAGTGATACCCTCTTCGGTACATATCTTTTTCTTATGACAAGAACCATGAAAAGCCATTATCTTCTCCAGTTAATGCCTTTTGAATTCCAATAGCTATATCCGTTGCGTTCTGATTTCTTTCCAACCATTTATCAATATAACTCGACTTAGCCGCTTCATTTAATAACTGCATTAGTTGCCAACAAGATATACTACCTAATCCCCTTTCTCCAAAGTTTTCATTTGACACAAAGCCTTTGGTAGCTGCATTTATTTGCGAATCTCCTAAAAGGATTGTCGGTAGTTCTTTCTGTTCTGACAGTGGTAATACTTGATAAAGTCTTAGCCGACCTATTAATTGACAGTACTGTTGAATTGTTAATCTAGTGCGTCCTAGATTCTCTAAAAGTCTTAGATTTACTTCTGGTTCAAAAGACGTGAATAGTTTTATTGCCGATTGGTATATATCCAAATCAGACATAGCTTCCAGTTTCTCTTTTAATCCATCACAAGTTAGCATGAGATTTGAACAAACCTTTACTCGGTAGCCGATGAATATTTTAAATTTCTCCGGACTTTTCCTTGAATAAAGATTTTCTTCGTGATAACTGCGTACACCGCCTATACAAAGATGTACTTCTTCTCCATTGAGTGTTTTACTTATGGATTTAATCTCAAAGCAGAATGCCATTCTTTGATAAAACAAAGTCTTTTCATCTTCTCTAAGTTCGCTTGCTTTTTTATGGAGGGCAGTCGGAATTCTGCCAATGACCGGATGTGATACCCGACACTCTATATTTCCTAATTGTTCTCCTAAAAAACAATCATTTGCAGCCTGATAAACTTTTTCTATAAAGTTCTGATGGCTGATTGTTAATGAATTGTCCCCGAAAACGGGAACAACACATTTGTTCTTAAGTTCTTCCAATGTGATTTCATTGGTATTACTTTCTATGAAATGAGGATGATCTTCTTCAACCATTACGTTTGGTTCTACTATAACTGCATCTTCTATTTCTTGATCTAATATATTTCTTCTCATTACTGCCATCCCTGTTTGTGGAATGATACTTAAATTTGTTTCCATATTTATTCGATTTTTAATTTGTTTCTTACTCTGTTTTTGTTTTTGAGACCTTCTTCTTCAAAAGATTTCTAAATTTCTTTCCATTTTTAAGCGTACATAGTACGACCTCAAAAACGATAATCAGACCTGTTTCGATCTTCTCGAATTTAGTCATGATCATTCTTCTGTTTTAAATCCTACGGGATTTACTTTTTTTTGATTTCTCCTTTTAATAAAGGATTCTATGTAATCAAAGGCTTCCAAAAGGTGCGCTATGATTCCTATAAATTTTACTACTTCAATAATCAATTTTAATTTTTTCATTGTTATTTCTCCTATTCTTTAATTGTTAATAATTCATTGTTTTAATTCATAAATAAGGCTTTCAAATGAATAGAAGTGGGTGGTAAGTGATGGAAAAAAAATAAAGAGAGCCTTTAGCTCCCTATGTTGAAAAAGATATAGATACGAGAAAATCCCCACTTCCAGTGATCATAACTTGTATAATCAAAACTGAAAATAGGGATTTAGTCTCTCGGTGCGATAATGTTTTGTTTTTAGCATTACCCAACCGCTTATATATTATTTATTTCTTATCTATTTGTTCTTTCTCATATATTAGGTTGTGGGGTGATTTAAAGCGTAGATAAAACAAAAGTGATACCAGCTAGATATTCTTTTAAGGATATTCAAGTATTCGTAATTTAAATAAATATTTTCATTCCAGTTATCGGTGAAGTTTCAGGAATAGGTGAGTAATCATTTTGTGACTGAAGTCCTGCAATATTTGGTTTTATTTTGAAGGATAGCCAGTTTTGTGTTTTAGCAATATATTTAAATATAATTACTCTGCTATTTTTTATTATTATATTTTTCACCATTAACCACCTTGCTTGGCGCACTCATGCTATTACTGTAAATTTGCAATTATATTACTTGGAAATGTACAATTACAATATTTAACTTTTAAGAAGTAATGATTTAGCAACATACGATCTACTTTAGTATTCATAATTTTACATCATTTATATAATTAATTTCTAATATTATCCAAAATTCAATTTATCGTATGGATACTGATATTCTAGCAAATGAGGTGTTGGACTTTTTCCTTCCGGATTCATACGATTAATCGCCCTATTACATTCAGATATAAGGTGAATGTTCTTTTTTGCCCTAGAAGATAAAACATATAACAATTTCTTTGCATTTTCATATCCATTATTATCATTGAAATGAGGAATATAGTCATTTAATAAAGCAAAAGCAATAATTGTGTCATATTCTTCTCCTTTGACTCCATGAATAGTTGATACAGTAATTCCATCTTTTTGTTTGAAGACTTTTTTGAAATTTTCTATTTCTCCAATGTATGGATTCCCTTCTTTAATCAATCTATCTATTCTATTCTTAGAGCTTTCAAAAAAAGAGACATAATGTTCGCTTAACATAGGATAACCATCAATTTTTATCGACAATAATTCACATAATGTATTGAAAAATAATTCTAGATATTTCAACCCATCATTTTCATCAACTAATATGGAGTTACAAATCCTTAGAAATTGTTTTTCTGTTATCTCCGATATATCTACTCCTGCTAAATCTAAATCTTTTAATATCTCCTTACTCCATCTTAACCGTCTTATATACATATATGGAGAAGGTTCTGTTAGTGCAATTCTAGATACCTTAAACCAAAAATTCTCAATATCTCTAGAGAATGGAGCCATCCCCGGTCCATCAAAACTATAATCTGGTAAGCTAATCATTAATTTTCTCGTAATACTAGCTATATGCACCCATTGTGGTGCTACAATACATATCTCGTTAGGAGAAATTCCTTGTTTGTTCACATTAAATAAAATTAAATTTACAATCTCTTCGATTAGGTTATCTAAAGAAACTATATTATTATAAGTGATCAAACTATCGTAACATTTATTTTTTCCATATGCCTCAATAGAATTTGGAAAAGTCTTATAATGTTCAAAATAACTAATGATTTTTTCTGAAGATCTATAGTTTTTAGTTAGACTCAATTCTAATAAATTGAATCCTAACAATTTTTCTAAATCGACTTTAGAAATGGGAAATCCTCCTAATGATTCATAGATCGATTGATTAGGATCTCCAACAATTAATGTTTTAGATTTACCTTTATTGGCAGAAAGTATTTTAGATATGATATGATATTGGATTTCTTTTGTATCTTGATACTCATCTATTAAAATGAATGGAAATATTTTACACAATATATGAGATATAAC
>PPYF01370298.1_pt1 | contig 41572 bp, 42 predicted proteins | sample 1559871 | NCBI WGS metagenome assembly PPYF01 (sample SAMN08240021, study PRJNA423297) | Human gut metagenome, whole genome shotgun sequencing project.
AGGCTGCCCTCCAGCAGGTGCCCGGCCTGAAGTATGGTCTCAACACCATCGACGGTCACCTCACGAACGAGGCGGTCGGTAAGGCGCTGAACCTCCCGTTCAAGTCCATCGATGAGTTCCTTAAGTAATTTGTGAACTGACTGCTGAGGGGCTGTTTCACTCTCATATATCAATATGTGCTGTGAAACAGCCCCTTTTTACAGGTTTTGTTTTACAATATTTTGAAAGAAAGGCGTGAAGACTTTATGTTTTTTAAGAAAAAAACACTGGAAGACTTCAGTGCCCAGCGTAAGGACAGCGGTATGATCCGAACGCTGAGCACCATGGATCTGACCTTCCTTGGCATCGGCGGCATCATTGGCTCGGGCGTGTTCGTTCTGACCGGTATTGGTGCGGCACGCTATGCGGGGCCCGGTATTGTTCTTTCCTTTATTGCAGCAGGTCTCCTCTGTATGCTCGTCGGTCTCGCCTACGCAGAGCTGGCATCGCTCATCCCGGCGGCGGGCAGCGCATACGCCTATACGTTTGCCTCCCTCGGTGAGGGCATGGCGTTCCTCTGCGGATGGTCGCTGATCATCGGCTACATCGTCACCGCGAGTGCGGTTGCCGTCGGATTCTCCGCCTACTTCTCCGGGATGATGGCATCCCTCGGCATGGAGATACCGAAGGCACTCCTTACGACGCTCCCTGAGGGCGGTATCATCAATCTGCCCGCTGTTGTCATCACACTTATCATCGGCGTCATCCTTGCTCACGGTACGAAGGAGAGCTCGCGTCTCAACACGATCCTCATCTCGCTCACGCTGTGCGCGATTGTCGCCTACGTTGTTGTCACGACGCCCCATGCGGTAGCGGCGAACCTCGATCCGTTCCTCCCGTTCGGTGCCGGCGGCATCATGGCAGGCGCAGCGGTCGTGTTCTTCTCCTTCATGGGATTCGATACGGTCGCAACCTCCGCCGAGGAGTGCAAGACGCCGGAGAAGAGTCTCCCGATCGGCATCATCGCATCGGTCTTTGTCTGCCTCTGCATCTACTCCGTTGTGGCACTCGTCCTCACGGCGACGATCCCCTACACGGATCTCGATCGCGCAGATCCTGTCGCCTACTGCCTGCGCCTCATCGGCTACACGAGTCTCGCAAACCTCGTCACGGTTGGCATCCTCTTCGGTATGATCACGACCCTCATCGTTTACATCTTCGGTCAGGCACGCGTCTTCTTTGCTATGTCGCGTGACGGTTTCCTCCCGAAGTCGATGGCAAACATCCATCCGAAGTATGGCACGCCGTACTTCATCACGCTCGTCGGTTCGGCGCTCATCGCGTTCATCGCAGGCTGCGTGCCGATGCTCTACATCGTTGAGCTCGCGAACACCGGTGTTCTTGCGGCATTCTTCATCGTCTTTGTCGGGCTGATCCAGCTCCGCCGCAACTCCCCCGAGCTGCCGCGCACGTTCCACTTCCCGGCGCTCTACCTCCTCGCACCGATCGGCATGGCGGTCTGCCTGTACCTGATCTGGTCGCTGTCGGCGGTCACGAACATCACGTTCATCGTACTGATGGTACTTGGCTTCTTCTTCTACAACAGCTATGCGCCAAAGCATCGCTGCTGGGATAAGGCCTCCTCAAGTAGTGCGAACAGTGAATCATCCTACAGTGACAGCACCGCATCGTCCTAAGTATTTTCTCCTGTCGACTGCTAGCTGTTGCAGGAAGACGAAATGTCTTCCTGCAGCAGTTTTTTTGTTCTCACACTGTTGGCATCGAGAACGTCTGCCAATCTTGCATTCGATGAACTTATAAGGCATAATAGAGAGAGGAGGAAAGCGATGCACCCGATTTATTTTTACCGTGACAAGCAGGGACGGCGTCCCGTAATTGAGTATCTTGATGAACTCGCCGCACGCAAGGACAAAGACAGCCGCATCAAACTCAACAAAATAAATGACTACATCGAAGCTCTGAGCCGCGAAGGGACACGCCTCGGAAAACCGTACGTCAAACATATTGGTGGCGACCTGTGGGAACTGCGTCCTCTGCGTGACCGCATCTTCTTTGTCGCGTGGCACGAGGGCAGTTTTGTTCTCCTCCATCATTTCATGAAAAAGACGGTGAAGACCCCGCCGCGTGAAATCGAACAAGCAAAGAGAGAACTCAAAGAACTGCAAGAAGGAGGAAATCATCATGCAGAATAACAGCGCCATCGGCGAATCTTGGGAAGAAGTTCGCAGCCGCATCTTCACACCAGAGGAGATTGCAGAAAGCGACCTGCGTGTTGCACTCATCGGCGAACTCATCCGCGCACGTCAGGAACGCGGTATCACACAGAAACAGCTAGAGGAGATGAGCGGTGTTACACAGCCTGTCATTGCCCGCCTTGAGCGCGGGACAACCAGCCCCAATATCTCTACGCTAACGAAACTCCTTGCACCACTCGGGAAGAAGCTCGCAATCGTCCCGATATAAAGGTTGAATGGTTTAACCCCGTCGAATTCGACGGGGTTAGAAATGCAATTTGCATAAGACGCAAAATGCAATATATGAGGAATCTTCACAATCTATCATCCCATACAAAAATCAAAAAATAAAGGTATCCATCGAACACCTTTATTCGATCAACATATAGCTAGGAAAAATCGGCTCTTTTTTCCCAGTTGAACATCCAAGTAGGAAGATATCGCCTTTTCTTCCCACATAAAAACCGCCCCTCTGCGCCAACAGAGAGAGCGGGAAAGGAGTCTGTTCATGGATGAAGCCCAATATTTCAAGGAACGGCTAGACCATCAAATCGAATGGTATGATGGAAAAAGCGCAAACTGCCAAAACTGGTATAAATTCATAAAAATCATGATCGGTCTGCTGTCATTGTTGATCGCACCCGTCGGTCTACTTTTGCAGGACTGCATCTATGCGCCTTGTATAATAGCTGTGTTGGGAGTACTCATATCAACAGGAACGTTTATTCTCAGTTTAAATAAATATCATGAAAACTGGTTACACTATCGAACCACATGCGAACTCTTAAAGCACGAAAAATATCTTTATCTTACCAGTGCTGGCGGATACGCATATTCTATCGAGCCTTTTCAAGAGCTCGTTGAGAGATGCGAAAGCATTATCTCAAGCGAAAATATAGACTGGGCACAATTACATAAGAACGAACCTACGACACAAAATAAGAATCACACCTCTACCGGCTCATAAGTACGTTGAAAAATATCCGGTTTACACGGATACTGCTCCCCTTTTACGCCCGTGATAATATAATCCCCGGGGTCTGCTCGGTGGATTCCCTCCAACGTTTCAATATACATTGTCCGATCTGTTTGATATGCCTCAACAACGACAGGTTTTTTGCGATATTGCCGAACCTCCATGACTCTCACTCCTTCATTATGTTAATTGGGGACTTTTCCTTATTATATCACACCAACTTCAAGAAGAGAAAGGATGTATTTTGAATGTCAATTTACCATGTTTTTATAAGTCATGCTTGGCACTATGGAGATCAATACAATACGGTTGTTGATTGGTTAGAAGAAAGCACTCTCTTATTCAGAAATTATAGTGTCCCAAAACATGATCCTGTAGACGCAAATAATACAGCGAAACTAAAGTCTGCCCTGACAGAGCAGATCAGTCATGCAAACATCGTAATCATCATTGCCGGTATGTATGCAGCGCACAGCGGCTGGATTGATTATGAAATTGATGAGGCTGTCTGTATGAAAAAAACCATCATTGCGCTAAAGCCACGAGGGAATGAGCGGATACCGCAAAAAATTCAAGATACCGCTACGGAGTTGGTAAGTTGGAACTCGCAATCCCTAATCAACGCAATCCAAAAATATTAACGCGCACTGTCCCAAATTGCAAAGTAAAAACCGCCCGATGCTACCAACACCGAGCGGCAGACATGACGCGAACCATGCCCCAATTCATGTAAATTCTACCATGATTCGCCTCCTATTTCAAGGAGGTTTTATTATGTCAAAGATCAGAATCAGAAAGCGCGGAAACACCTATTCCTATAGCTTCGACATCTCGAAGAATCCGCGCCGCATGAAGGAGAAAGGAGGCTTTGCCACCGAGGATGACGCATTTGACGCAGGGGTAAAAGCATACACCGACTGGAAGTCCGGCAACATCGGCATCACATCAGAGCGCGTGAAGCTACGGGACTATCTCGCTTCGTGGCTGGAGAATGTCGTGCGCCCGAATGTGAAGCGAACGACGTTTAAAAGCTACCATAACGCTATAGGCTCGCGCATCACGCCGCAGATCTGGGATATTTACTTGCAGGAACTACGTCCGCGTGACATTGATCTATGGGTCAATGAACTCGCCCATGCAGGACTATCGCAAGGAACCATCCGTCAAACAAAGACGGTGCTCTCCATTGCACTGAAGTATGCCATCTACCCCGCCGAACTCATCACCGCGAACCCTACGACGGGAATCAACATCCCGCGAAGTGCGCCGCACAAAGTGGTGATGCGCACCATCATCACGCCGGAACAGTTCGCCGCCATCCCCGAAAGCAACATATACTACCCGCTGCTCAAAATACTCTATCACACAGGCCTCAGAATCAGCGAAGCACTCGGGCTTACGTGGGATGATATCGACCTTGAGACGGGGGCGGTCTCCATCTCCCGTCAGAGAATACAAGCGGGGTATTTTGATACGCCAAAAACAAAAAACAAGTGCACGGACATTTTATGCGGATGCGCTGCTTCTCTCCTATTTGCGTGCGCTTAAAAAAGAGCAGACGAAAGACGAACTGCGTTTCGGACAGGCGTATCAAATCGCCTATGAGAGCAAGGACGCGGATCGCGTGTTCATTCTCCTGCCAAAACGGCTATATCCCGCCATCCCGGCGGAACGCCGTCCGCTGCTCTGCGTTCATCCGACGGGGATCCCCTACGCACATGAGAACGTGCGTTACGCGCTTTACAGATTAGGGCTGAACTCTCACAGCTTCCGCCACACGCACGCGACACGGCTGATCGAATCCGGCGCGAAGCCCGTTGATGTTGCCGCCCGCCTCGGTCATGCGGACGCGACGATCACGCAGAATCTCTATGCGCATGACACAGACGACATGCAGCAGGAGACCGCCCGCATCTTCGAGCGTTTTGTAGACAATGGGTGTATGTAGACAATTTGTAGACAAACGACGGTTAGAGGAGCGAAAAGACTAGAAAATACAAGTACTTATTTCTATTTCTTGTATTTTAAGGCATAATATGAGAAAAGACAATGTGGACACCCGATTAAGGAGGGAAATCCACCATGGCACATCTACCCGACCACTATACGTACCCTGCCATACTCCAAAAGATCGGCGATCATTATGGGGTTTACTTCCCCGATCTTCCCGGCTGTATTGCCACAGGCGCCGCCGCAGATGAAGCATTCGCCGCAGCTAAAGAAGGGCTCGCCCTGCATCTATGGGGAATGGAGCAGGACGGCGATACGATTCCGAAGCCCAGTGCAGTCGATACCCTCCAAATGAAGCAGGGTGACGTGCTATGTCTCCTCGATGCAAATATGTTCTCCATGCGTGCCGAGATGAATCATCGCCCCGTGAAAAAGACACTTACGATTCCATGGTATCTCAACGAACTCGCCGAGAAGCATCGCCTTAACTTCTCTCAGATTCTCCAATCTGCACTGCGTGACCGCCTGTCTGTCTGACAGGCGACCATATTCACAGCGGACTATGGCACGACGTTTATTTTTGTGTTAAAATAGAAGTGTTTTGAGTAATGTAGGAGAACGACATGAACGAGCGGTACGGGTGGATTGGTGCGGCACTTTGTCGTGCGTTCGTCCTCATCTGTGCCGCTGTGCTCGTGCTCACTGCGACGGCAGCACTGCTCACGCGTACGGGGATGCCCTTTGCGGGCGCATATACGGGCGGCGTGCTCGCCGCTGCGATCGGGACGCTCATCATCTCACGCAATAGTGCACCGCGCGTTCTCCTCCCCTCCCCTGCCATCACGGCATGGCTGGTCTACGAGGAGATCATCGCACGCGGCATTGCATGGCAGGATGTACTCATTGTCTCTGCCGTCACATCACTCATTGGTGTACTGCTGATGCGCGCCGCATCCATGGGGCGCATGATCGACGCACTCCCGCCCGTGATTCGCACGGGCCTCCTGCTGTCACTCGCGCTCGGGATGCTGACGCAGGCGGCGCAGGCGGCACGCATTCTCCTGCCGTCGCCGTGGGCACTCACGATGGGCGGTATGCTCTCCGACCCGCTGACGTACTTCACGCTCGTCGGCGTTCTCCTCATACTCCTGCTCTATGTGCGGCAAAAAGAGCTGGCTCTGCCCATCGGTATTGGCATCGTTCTGCTGCTCACATGGGCGGAGGGGTTCTGGGAAATCCCTGCTGCGCCGTTTTTGCAGCCAGAACTTGCTCTGCCGCTCATGGCAGGAGGACAGGACACACTCAATGTTCCCGCCGCCATCGGGCTCGGCATAACACTCCTCATCGCACTCACGGTGGAGAGTGCTGCTGTTCTCTCGGCAGAGGGAGAGCGCCCCCCCGCCAAACCCGACGTGCCGCTCGCACGGCTCTTTGCCATCAGCGGCATCGGCAGTCTCCTCGGCGCATTCCCGCTCAGTATCGCTCCGATCTCTGCGGCACTGCCCGCTGCGGAGGAGCGGCGCATCGGCGGCATCCCGGCCACAGCAATGGGGACGGCTCTGCTGCTTTTCCTGCTGCTCCCCTGTGCGCCGCTGCTCGCGGCACTGGCGGAGTTTCCCGCCGCACCGGCGCTTGCTCTTGCCATGCTGGGGCTCATCCTTCTGCAGCGTGCGCTCGTGCAGCTGCAGAGCGCAAAACGTCTCACGCTATGCGATGCCGCCGTCCTCGCCGTCTTCGTCCTCGCGTCCTACGACCTGCGAACGGGGCTGACGCTTGCCCTCTTGACATGGGTGTTGCTCATGGCAGCGGGCGGGGCACATCATGCCATACACCGCAGCACGATCGTGCTGACGGTCATTCTTATTCTGTCGCAGCTCTTTCCATGGCTGCCGTAAAGGCACGCAGAGGCTCTCCGCGTGCCCGCAATATGGGAGGTACATTTTCTTGCGTAAGGATATTCTTCTGCGCGGCTCACTCGCCGCAGCCCTTGGTCTTTTCATTCTGACAGCAAACAGCGCCGACGCACGCCGCATCTATGACCCAAATACGGCGACAAAGGTGCACACGGAGCGCGGCACGGACACGTCGACGGACGATTTCCGCGCACGGATCAGCAATCTCATGCGACAAGCAGAGGAGGCAGAGGAAGCAGAACAACATCCGCCCCTCAGCGTCCCCAAGACGCTCTCGGAGTACGATACGGCGATCATCGGAACACCGCTCGCGAGCCAGCAGCAGTGCGTGGACTATCTCCTCAGCGTGAATCCCTATCCCGCCATCTCGGTCTCACCGAAGGAGCTCGTCTCCTACTACTATGAGGAGGGGGAGCGCGAGGGCATCCGCCCCGATGTCGCATTCGCACAGGCACTCAAGGAAACGGGCTTTTTCCGCTACGGCGGTACGGTCACGCCCGACCAGAACAATTACTGCGGACTGGGAACGACGAGCTCGGAGGTCAAGGGAGCGTATTTTGCCACCTCGCAGCTTGGTGTCCGCGCCCACATTCAGCATCTGCTTGCCTACGCATCGACGCGGCATCCGGCATTCCCCGTCGTTGACCCGCGCTACAGCCTCGTGCGCAGCGTCTACGGCACGGGTACGCTCGGCAACTGGCAGGATCTGAACGGCCGCTGGGCTGTCCCCGGCGACTCGTACGGTCAGAGCATTCTCTCGATGTTCCGCGCCATCCTTCGCAAATAGAAAAGGAGTACGGATAGATGATTACCGTCAACAATCTCAGCCTGCAGTTCGGCAAGCGTGTCCTCTACAAGGATGTCAATCTGAAGTTCACCCCCGGGAATTGCTACGGCATCATCGGCGCGAACGGCGCGGGGAAATCGACCTTCCTCAAGCTGCTCTCAGGCGACATCGAGCCGACGAGTGGCATCGTGGAGATCACGCCCGGGGAGCGTCTCGCCGTCCTGCACCAGGATCACTATGCCTACGATGAGGTCGAGGTCTTGCGTACGGTCATCATGGGACACGCGCGTCTCGTGGAGATCATGGACGAAAAGGATGCACTTTACGAGAAGCCCGATTTCTCCGACGAGGACGGGATGCGCGCCTCGGAGCTCGAGGCAGAGTTCGCCGAGCTCGACGGCTGGAACGCAGAGACGGAGGCGGCACAGCTGCTGAACGGTCTCGGCGTCTCGGACGACAAGCATCATCTCAAGATGAACGAACTCACCCCATCGGAAAAGGTACGCGTCCTGCTCGCACAGGCACTCTTCGGCTCGCCCGACATCCTCCTGCTCGATGAGCCGACAAACCACCTCGACGTTGCCTCGATCAACTGGCTCGAGAACTTCCTCGCGGACTTCCCGAACACGGTCATCGTCGTCTCGCATGACCGCCACTTCCTCAATCAGGTCTGCACCTACATCTGCGACGTGGACTTTGGCAAGATCTCGCTCTACGCCGGTAACTATGACTTCTGGTATCAGTCCAGTCAGCTCGCGCTCCAGATGGCAAAGGATGCGAACAAGAAGAAGGAAGAGAAGATCAAGGAACTCCAGACCTTCATCCAACGCTTTGCCGCAAATGCCGCAAAGTCCCGTCAGGCGACCTCGCGCAAGAAGCTGCTTGAGCGCATCACACTCGACGACATCAAGCCGTCGGCACGCCGCTATCCGTACATTGCCTTTACCCCCGACCGCGAGGCGGGCGATCAGCTGCTCACCGTCGAGGGGCTTTCCAAAGAGCTGGACGGCCGTCAGCTGCTAAAAAATGTCAGCTTCACCCTCAAGAAGGGTGACAAGGTCGCCTTCGTCGGGCCAAACGGCGCGGCAAAGACAATGCTGTTTAAGATCCTCATGGGCGAGGAGGAAGCGGACGAGGGCACGTTCAAATGGGGCGTCACAACGACGCAGACCTACCTTCCCTCAGATAACTCTGACTACTTTGACGGCGTAAAGCTCAACCTCGTGGACTGGCTGCGCCAGTACTCCAAGGATCCGGACGAGACATTCGTGCGTGGCTTCCTCGGACGGATGCTCTTCTCGGGTGAGGAGAGCCAGAAGCGTGCCGAGGTGCTCTCGGGCGGCGAGCGCGTCCGCTGCATGCTCTCGCGCATGATGCTCTCGGGCGCGAATGTGCTCATCTTCGACGAGCCGACCGACCATCTCGACCTCGAGTCGATCACCGCCCTCAACAACGGTCTGATCTCCTTCTCGGGCACGATTCTCTTTGCCTCGCGCGACCATGAGTTCACACAGACGGTCGCGAACCGCATCATCGAGATCACGCCCGTCGGCGTCGTGGACCGCATCTCGACCTACGACGAGTACTTGAGCAACGAGACGGTAAAGCAGCAGCTCGCGGAGAAGTACAAAGCGGCAAAGTAAGTGACGAGATGCTGGATCATGCGGGCATGATCGTCAGGTATATGAACCCATACGGGGGGAGGTGAGATGATGCTCGGCGCACTGCTGCAAGGCACCGAAAACAAAAACGCCGCACTGCGGCTGCGTGAAATGGTAACGGTACTGCGCCGTCACGACATCGTCCACGGCCTTACACCGGAGAAATTGCGCGCCATCTTCGAGGATCTCGGCCCCACATTTGTCAAGTTTGGCCAGATCATGAGCATGCGCCCTGACTTTCTGCCGACGGAGTACTGCGATGAGCTGATGAAGCTCCAGACGGCAGCACGGCCTCTTGCCTTCCCCATCATCCTCTCCATCGTCGAGCAGGAGTACAATCGCGACTGGAACAAGGTCTTTCGCACGATCGACAGCACGCCGCTCGGCTCTGCCAGCATCGCGCAGGCACACCGCGCCACACTCGCCTCGAGCGAGGAGGTCGTCATCAAGGTGCAGCGTCCCGGCATCCACGAGATCATGCGTACTGACCTCACGCTCATGAAGCGTGCCGCCACTCTCATCCGTCTCGTCAGCAGCGACGATGTCGTAGACTTTCGCACGCTGATGGACGAGATGTGGAATATCGCCAAGCAGGAGATGGACTTTCTCATCGAGGCGAGCCATATCGAGGAATTTACGCATCTCAATCGCGATAATCCCTTCGTCTCATGCCCGCGCGTCCTGCGCGATCTCTCAACGCAGCACATCCTCGTCATGGAGTATATTGACGGCATCCCGCTCGACCAGACGGATGCTCTCCACGCCGCAGGAGTCAACGTCACTCAGGTCGGGCGGCGGCTCGGCGAGAACTACGCCAAACAGATCATCGAGGATGGATTTTTCCACGGAGATCCGCATCCCGGCAACATCCGCATCCGCAACGGCAACATCGTCTGGCTCGACCTCGGCATGATGGGGCGTCTCAGCAACCGTGACCGCACGGCTCTGCGGCGCGCGATCATGGCACTCGCCACGCACGATACCTTCGAGATGAAGGCAGCCATCCTCGCCCTCGGGATCGTCAAGGGACGCATCGACCACGCGCAGCTTTATCAGGACATCGATGTCATGATGGAGCAGTACGGCTCGCTCGACTTTACCGACGTACACATGGGCGTTCTGACGAATCAGATTCTCAGCATCCTGCGGATGCATCACATCGGCTGTCCGAGCGGACTTGCTATGTTTGCACGCGGTGTCATGACCGTTGAGATTGTCATGCGCCGCTGCGCGCCTGAGGTCAGCTTCCTTGAGATCTTTGCGCGCAGCCTTTCCCTTGGGATTGTGCAGGGCATGACGTGGCGCGAGGGGCTCTCAAAGGCACGGCAGGAGGGCATCATGCTCCTGCGCAAATCCGTGCAGATCCCGGAGCAGCTCGCCGACCTCCTCAAGATGACCATGGGCGGGCAGACGAAGCTCAACATCGACCTCACGGGGTCAGAGGAGCCTGTACAGCGTCTCGATAAGATGATCAACAAACTCATCATCTCGCTCCTCTGTGCGGCACTCCTCATCGCATCGAGCACGATCTGCACCACGAATATGCAGCCGCAGATCGGCGGCATTCCCCTCCTCGGCATTCTCGGCTATCTCATCGCATTCATCCTGAGCCTGCGGCTCATCTGGGACATTCACAAGGGAGTGTAGAGCTATGCGCGGCATACGCGGCGCCATTACCGTTGGGCGCAACGAAAAGGAAGAAATCTGGCAGGCGGCACAGGAACTCGTCACGGAGATTCTGCGCACGAACAATATCACCTCCGCTGACATCGGTGCTGCCATCTTCAGCGTCACCGAGGATCTCACGGCGGCATTCCCCACGGCGGGCGTGCGCCGCATCCGCGGATTCGACCTCGTTCCCCTCTTTGACGCGCGCCAGTGCGCCATCGAGGGCAGCCTCCCGCGCTGCATCCGCGTCCTTCTCCTCGTCAACACGGATCTGCCGCAGAGCGACATCCATCATATCTATCTGCGTGCAGCGGCAGAGCTGCGGCCGGATTTGGAGAGTTAGGCAGATCATTTGATCCGAGGTAATGCGCATGGATATGGAACAAAAGAAACGTCGATACCTTGAGAAAATCAAACAGCTTCGGTTGATGGATGACACGTTCTTTAACACCTGCTTTGATGGAAATATCCCCTGCATGGAGGTCGTACTCCGTGCTATCATGGGAAATGATCGTCTACGCGTGACAGAAGTTATTACCCAGCAGAGTGTGCCAAATCTCTATGGACGTGCCGTATGATTCGACGCACTTGCGACCGATGGCGAGACCATTTACGATGTGGAGATACAACGCAGCGACGAGGGGGCAATTCCACGTCGAGCGAGGTTCAACAGCAGCATGATTGATTCGCGTGAGGTCAGCAAGGGAACACTCTTCCCCGATCTGCCGGAAACCTACGTCATCTTTATCACCGAACATGACGTATGGAAACGTAGCAAACCGCTCTACAAGGTGCGTCGAACCTTCGAAGATACTGAGGAGATATTCGACGACGGTGCTCATATTCTCTATGTCAATGGAGAATGCCGGAGTGAAAGCTTGCTGGGGCGTCTCATGCATGACTTCTTTTGCAGTGATCCAAATGATATGTACAGCGATGTACTCGCCGAGCGCGTACGCTTTTTCAAAGAAGACGAAAAGGGGGTTGCAGCTATGTGTAAGATAATGGAAGAAATACGAAAAGACGGAGAAGTTCAGGGGGCAGAAACGGAGCGCCTAAAGAACATCAAAAGTCTCATTCAGCGAATGGGGGTTACTGCCGAGGTCGCAATGGATGCACTAAATATTGCAAAGGACGATCAACCAAAGTATCTGGCCCTCCTCTAATGAGGAAGTCTGCGTCATTTGTTGCATACACATATTTTATGCCAGGAGCCGGTGTTTGAAGACACTGGCTTCTGTACTTTTTGCACAAAATTGAGGCTGCTGCACGTTTGTTTCGTGCAACAGCCTCTTTTTATAAACCACACAACAACATCAGCATATCTCGACGAGATCAATACCGAGCATGACGGCAAGGTCGTGGATCTGTTCCTCCGTAATGCGGAAGGAAAGTACGGTGTGATGTCCGCCGCCCGCCTTGATCCACGCAATCGAGCCCTTTTTCAGCCCGACCTTCGGTGTCCAGAGCTGCTTCGCCACGGGCAGATGCGGGGTTTCCGCCTCTGCCTTGCGGCAGTCCACGGGGTAGCTGATAAGACGGAAGCCGTCACGGAAATCCGCAATCGTCACGTTGATGCCCTCGCCATCCGATCCGGTGAATACGAGCCGTGCGGGATCGTCCTTGCCGCCGATGTCGAGTGGGTGTACCTCGACACGCGGCTTGTCACTCGCAATCGTCGGATCGACCTCGAGCATATGCGCGCCGAGGATTGCCTCATGCCCCCTGCGCAGGTCGAGCGTATAGTCCTCCATAAATACCGTACGGTCGTTGTGCGCCATAATCTTGAGAAGGCGCGAAAGTGCCGCGTGCTTCCAGTCTCCCTCCGCACCGAACCCATACCCATCCTTCATAAGCAGCTGAACAGCGAGTCCCGGCAGCTGCTTCAGTCCCTTCAGATCTTGGAAATTCGTACAGAATGCGTTGTAACCCTTGTCCTCGAGGAATGCCTTCAGACCGAGGTAACAGCGCAGCTGATAGCGGACGGATTCCTCAAACTTCTCAGCTGTATTGTTTTGAGGCGCGAGCGTATAGTCTTCCTTCAGTTTTGCATACGCTGCATCAATCGCCGTTTCATCGATCGCATCGATGACCTCGACCAGCTCGCCGATCGGCCAATAGTCCACCGTCCAGCCAAGACGGATCTGCGCCTCCACCTTGTCCCCCTCCGTAACGGCGACATCGCGCATTGTGTCACCGAAGCGGCAGACGCGAATGTGGAAGCTCTCGTTGTAGGCAACCGCAACATCCTGCCAGTCCGCAATCTCCTTCTGCACGTCGACATCGCCCCACCAACCATAGACGATCTTGTTGTCGATGCCGAGGCGCGCATTCAGATACCCATACTCACGGTCGCCATGCGCACTCTGGTTCAGATTCATGTAGTCGAAGTCAATCGTCGCATACGGAATCTCGTTGAGATACTGCGTCGCGAGATGGAGGAGCGGCTTCTGCAGCAGAACCGTGCCGCGAATCCAGTTCTTTGCCGGCGAGAACGTGTGCATCCACGTAATGACACCCGCAACCTCATCGTGATAGTTCACGTCCTTCATAAACTGCGTGATGCCGTCCGGCGTCGTCATAACCCCCTTGCAGACAACCTTGTACGGCAGCTTTCCGCTCGCGTTGAGCTTGTCGACGACATCCTGCGCATTGCGTGCCACGTTTGCAAGCTGCTCCTCACCATAGAGGAACTGACTGCCCGCAACAAACCAAAACTCATAATTCTTTACCTGCAGCATGATATTCTCTCCTTTTCCTGTATCCGCCTGCGATCAGGCTTTCTGCCCATAGTATGCGTTTGCGCCGTGCTTCCTGAGATAGTGCTTATCCAAGAGATACTGCGGGACGCGCGTATCCGCGTGCGTGAGCATCATCGCATGATAGTTCATCTCGGCAACGAGATCGAGCACCTTTGCATTCTCGACCGCCTTCTTCGTTGTCGCCCCCCATGTAAAGGGTCCGTGCTGCTTGACGAGCACGGCGGGCACCGCCACGGGATCGATCCCACGATCACGAAAGGTACGAACGATAATCCGCCCCGTGTTCTCCTCGTACGCGCTCTCGATCTCCTCGCGCGTCAGCGCCTCTGTCACGGGTATCGTGCCGTAGAAATTATCCGCGTGGGTCGTCCCCATCGCATCGATCTCCACCCCCGCCTGCGCAAAGGAGACCGCCCACGATGAATGCGTATGAACAACGGCATTGATTCCCGAAAACTCCCGATAGAGCACCATATGTGTAAGTGTGTCGCTCGATGGGTTCATCGCGCCCTCGACGACCTTGCCGTCCAGATCAACGACGACCATATCCTCGGGACGGAGCCTCTCATATTCCACGCCCGAAGGCTTGATAACGAAAAGCCCCTTGTCACGATCCAGTCCCGAAACATTCCCCCATGTAAATGTGACGATGCCGAGCTTCGGCAGCATCATATTCGCCTCGTAGACCTCCTGCTTGAGTTCTTCCAGCATGAAATGTCCCCCCCCTTATTCGTCCGTCAAAACGCCTGCCGCCTGCTCGACAGAGAGTGCCATCTTGTAGCGTGCGATAAATTTCTCACAGCCCTCTGCCCCCGACGGTTCAGGCATCAGCGTTGTGCTCTCAGACCGCCGGAACACCTGCTCATCAAGAAAATCCGCGAGTGACAGCTTCTCCTCACGAAGAGCGAAGGACGCAAGAACAGCCATACCCCACGCACCGCCCTCGCTCGCCGTATTCATCAGCGTGATCGGCATATTGAGTGCGTTCGCCAAAACCTGCTGGGCGATGATCGGCGTCTTGAAGAGTCCGCCGTGCGCGATCATGACCTCTGTACGGATGCCCTCCTCACGCACGAGGATGTCCATTCCAATCTTCAGCGGGGCAAATGCCGAATAGAGCTGAGCAAGCATGAAATTCGGCAGATTCATGCGGCTGTGCGGCGTCCGCAGAAAGAGCGGGCGTCCACGCTCCACCGCCGTAATGTTCTCACCGGAAAGGCAGTTGTAAGTCACGAGTCCCCCCGCATCCGGCTCTGCCTTCGCCGTGTGGACAAAAAGCAGATGGTAGAGCTGATCCGGTGTCACCTGCTGTCCGAGATACTGAGCGAAATCGCGGAATAGTCCAATCCATGCGTTGATGTCTGACGAACAGTTATTCGTGTGTACCATCGCAACGGGAGCCCCTTCGGGCGTTGTCACAATGTCAATGTCGCGATGTACATTCTGCAAGGGTTCTTCCAGCACGTTCATCGAGAATGCAGACGTCCCAACCGAGATATTGCCCGTCCGCTTGCGCACGGCATTCGTGCTCACCATTCCCGTTTCGGCATCCCCCTCCGGTGGTGCCATCAGCGCTCCTGCCGAGAGCCTGCCGCTCGGATCGAGAAGGTTGGCGCCTTCGTTTGTGAGGTGTCCTGCCGCTTCTCCTGCACGCAGGACACGCGGCAGGATTCCCTCAATGTTCCACGGACACGCCTTGACCTCGGGAAGGTCAGAGAATATGGCGAGCATATCCGCATCATACGTCCCCGTTTCCTCATCGACGGGAAACATCCCCGAGGCGTCGCCGATGCCGAGCACCTGCTCGCCCGAGAGCCGCCAGTGCACATAGCCTGCGAGCGTCGTGATAAAGTTGATCTTCTCTGTATGTTCCTCCCCGTTCAGGAGTGCCTGATAGAGGTGGGCAAGGCTCCAACGCTGCGGGATGTTGAACTGCAGCTTTTCCGTGAGGATGTCCGCCGCCACGCCCGTCATATTGTTCCGCCATGTACGGAACTCTGCAAGCTGCTTCCCATCCCCATCAAACGGAAGATAGCCGTGCATCATCGCGCTGATCCCGATCGCGCCAATCTTCGTGAGCGGCACATGATAGCGCGTCTGCACATCGGCAGCAAGCTGCGCGTAACAGGTCTGCACTCCCGTCCAGACCTTGGCAAGCGCGTACGTCCAGATCCCGTCCTTCAGCTCGTTTTCCCACGTATAGCTGCCGGAGGCGATCGTCTCAAAGTCCGTGTTGATGAGGACTGCCTTGATCCGCGTTGAGCCAAGCTCGATGCCCAAGATACTCGCACCGCTCTCGATCGCAGCAGCATTCTGTTTGAAATCCATATCCGAAACCTCCTCATCGGCATGGTTTCCGACGGCATAATGCAGCCGAACCCCTCTTTACTCCAATTATGTGCTCGAGCACATCTTATGTATAAGCTATCATATTTCATATTTTTTGTCAATCATAAACACATATCTTTTACAAATTATGTGCTCGTGCCATTTATGATATACTCCCTATAAAAAGACAGTCCATGTCTGCCCCCCAACAGACAAGGACTGCCAACAGTTTTACTTGCGATACAGCCAAACGAGCATCTCGTTCTCGCCGCGATTGCCCCAGCAGTAGTAAGGAATGAGGCGCAGCGACAGAGCCTTCATCATCTCCGGCTGATACCTGCGATAGAGCGTGCTCATCTCATCCATCACGCGTTCGCCCGCCGTCTCAAGTACACCGACGCCGCCGAGGGCATCCTTGACGAAGCGATAGGAGATAGGTGCCTCAGGGTTGACACGCAGACGCTGCAGCTCCGCCCCGTTATCGACGCTCTCCGCGCGGTAGACCAGAGACCCGCGCATGACGGCGGCAAGACTCTTGTCCTCGAGGAAATACTGGCAGTAGAGGATGGTGGTCTGACGGATCGTCAGGCCGATCCAGACTGGCTCACGCGAGAGGTTCGGCAGGATCGAGGTAATGGCAGTCTGTATACCTGTGTAGAACACACCTGCGAGGATGTACGTGCCAGCGGCGTAGGCGATCTTTGCCGTGCCGCTCAGATCGGGTGTCGAGTAGAGCAGATAAGATCCGATAATACAGTAGAGAAGATTCCCGCACCCGTCTGTCAGCGAGTAGCTGAGACGGCTGCGCAGCGAACTCTGCTACACTTCCTTTTGTTCTTCCCGAACGTCCTCCTTTGTTGTTCTTCTAAATGTGCTCGAACATATATATAGCCTTTCTCTTTTGCAACAAAAGACCTCCCGACTCCGGTGGATACCGGTAACGGGAGGCTCTAGAAAAGTCATTTGTCTGCGAGTATTTGATAGATATGCCCCGCTTCGACCGCCAGCGCTTTGTACGTTTCGGCGCTGATGAGCTGATCTTCCGCGTGCAGGATGAGCAGGCTGACATGATCCAGCGTGCCGCCCGCCTCCATCTGCAGAAGCTGGACGTGCACGGCATGGGCGACAGCATATTGCTCATCGCCGCGTGCGAGGAGATCGGCAGCGGCACCCATTTCCTGAGCCCGCGCCGCCTGCATGGATTTTAGATAGCAGATACGTGCTTCATTTGTGGAAGATACCATACGCACGCACAGCTCCTCCAGTGCTTTTTGATTTGCCATAACGCTCTCCTCAGCTGTTTTTCTTGTTCTTGAAATAGAGATCAATGGCGACCGCCGCAAGCAGGACCAAGCCCTTGACGACGCGCTGGATATCGACCGACCATCCGAGCAGCGACATACCGTTGTTCAAAACGCCCATGATGAGCGCACCAACGACTGCACCAGTGACAGTTCCAGCACCGCCCGCGACTGCCGTTCCACCGATGTAGCAGGCAGCAATGGCATCCAGCTCGAACATATCGCCCGCCTTCGGTGTAGCGGACGCATTGCGCGCCGTGAGAATGAGACCCGCAAGACCTGCAAGCAGCCCCATGTTCACATAGATCCAGAACATGACACGGTCAACCTTGATGCCGGAGAGGGCGGCAGCCTTCTTGTTGCCGCCGACGGCGTAAATCTGCCGTCCGGGCACGGTGCGCTGCGTGATGAAGGTGTAGAGAATGACAAGCAGGAGAACGACCAGAAGAACCATCGGAAGCCCCATATACATGGAGAGCTTTACCGTGAAGAAATTGACGATAGCGACGGAAAGAATAACCTTGAATGCACTGGTGGCGATTGACGGAACGATGAAGCCGTTCTTCGCCTTGTTGCGGCGGGAGCGGATCTCCATAAGGACGAGAAAGACAGAGAGCGCAATGCCCGCAACGAGCGCAAGAAGTTCGATCTTCGTGCCGCCGATTGTCGTAAAGATTTGCGGCAGGTAGCCTGCGCCAATCTGTGTGAACTCAGGCGGCATCGGTCCCTTGGTTTGACCGTTCAGAACAACGAGGGCAAGCCCGCGAAATACGAGCATGTTCGCAAGTGATACAATGAATGGTGAAACCCCTAGAAGTGATATAAATATGCCTTGCCAGACGCCGACAAGCAGACCGATCGCGAGTGCGGCAAGAAACGCCAGAGGAATTGCCACTTGGTAATCCACGACTAAGATTGCTGCGATTGCCCCCGCAAAGGCGACGACAGAACCTACTGAAAGATCGACATTGCCCGTAAGGCAGCAAAGCAACATGCCGAGTGCCAGAACAATGACGTAGGAGTTCTGCATGATGAGGTTGTTGACGTTCATCGGCGAGATGTTCTTGAAGTCCGTCAGGAAGGCAAATATCGCATAGATGACGACAAGCGCGATAATCATGCCGTACTGTTTCAGGTTTTTGATGTGTTCCTTCATCTCCCGCTCATCGGAGATTTTTGCTTTTGCAGCTTCTGTCCCCATGTCAGGCACGCCCCCTTTTTGCTGTATGATCCATAACGATTTTCATGATGGCCTCCTGTGACATTTCCTCTTTCTGCAGCTCGCCTGCAACCTCTCCTTCGTTCAGGACGTAAGTGCGGTCACAAAGACCGAGCAGCTCCGGCATTTCAGAGGAAATGACAATGATCGCCTTTCCGTTTTCCGCCAGCTGATTGATGATGGTGTAGATCTCGTACTTTGCACCGACGTCAATACCGCGCGTCGGCTCATCGAGAATGAGCACATCGGGGTCGGAAAGCATCCATTTTGCCAAGACGACCTTTTGCTGATTGCCGCCGGAGAGGGATTCCACCGGCTGCGTGATGGAGTTTGTCTTGATGTTGATCCGACTGCGGTAGTCCTCTGCCGCGCGGATCTCATCATCCTGCTTGAGCACGCTACGCTCCGAGAATCTGCTGCCGAGACTCGCGAGAGTCATGTTCCATTTGATGTCATTGATGAGAACAAGCCCATACGTCTTTCGGTCTTCCGGCACGTATGCGATCTTTTGGTCAATCGCACTCTGTACCGTCGGAATGGTGATCTCTTTTCCCTGCTTAAAGATTTTCCCCGAAGAATTGACTCCGTAAGAGTGCCCGAACAGGCTCATTGCCAACTCGGTGCGACCTGCGCCCATGAGTCCCGAGAATCCGACAACCTCACCTGCCCTGACGTTGAACGAGATATTTTTGAGGCGCTTGCGCGTCGGTTCATTCTCGTCGTATACCGTCCAGTCCTTTACCTCCAGTACAGTATCGCCGATCGTTGCATGCCGCTCGGGGTAAAGATTCGTCAGCTCGCGCCCGACCATGCCCTTGATAATGCGATTCTCGTCGATGGGGGCGTCCTGCTCACGCTGAATCGTCTCGATGGTCTTGCCGTCGCGAATAACGGTGATGTTGTCCGCAACGCGCGAGACTTCGTTGAGCTTGTGTGAAATCATAATGCACGTAATGCCCTTGCTCTTGAGCTTCAGCATGAGTTCGAGGAGTGTGTTGCTCTCCTCCTCATTGAGTGCGGAGGTCGGCTCATCGAGAATGAGCAGCTCCACATTCTTCGCGAGTGCCTTGGCAATCTCGATCATCTGCTGCTGTCCCATTCCGAGATCGCCGACAAGGCTGTTGACGTTGAGGTTCATGCCAATGCTCTTCAGGACTTCCATCGACTTTCGCTGTGTTTCATTCCAATCAATGACGCTGCCGAAGCGTATGTTTTCGTTTCCGATAAAGATATTTTCTGCGATGGTGAGGAGAGGGATGAGTGCCAGCTCCTGATGGATGATGACAATGCCCTTCTTCTCACTCTCGCGAATATCTTTGAACTTGCACACCTCGCCTTTGTAGACAATGTCGCCGGAATAAGATCCGTAAGGATAGACGCCGGACAGGACATTCATCAGCGTGGACTTTCCCGCACCATTTTCGCCACAAAGCGCGTGAATCTCGCCCTTTTTCACAACGAGATTGACATCGCTGAGCGCCTTGACGCCGGAGAACTCCTTGACGATATGGCGCATTTCCAAAATGTTCTCTGCCATACAATGCTCCTGTTCTCACCCGATCACTTTGTGCTCGAGCACATATCATAGGAAAGAAAGAACCGCTGCACCGCCGCTTTTTACAGCACGCCGTCATTCGTGAGGCACTCCCGCAAAGAGCGTGGAGGATGCAACGGTTCCAACCTTTTCGCTATATGTGTGATTTCAGAACCAGATGCCCGGAATCAAAGCCCGACATCCGATGCCTTGTAGTAGTCCGTGTCGATGAGTGCGCTCTTCACATTCGCCTTGTCGACAGCAACCGGCGTGCAGAGATACGAGGGCACAACCAGCTTGTGGTTGTCATAGGACTTGGTGTCGTTGATTTCCGGCTGCTTTCCTTCGAGAACTGCCTGAACCATCGTGACGCACTTGTCGGCGAGGATGCGCGTATCCTTGAACACGGTCATGGTCTGCTTGCCCGAAAGGATGTTCTTCGTCGCCATGAGCTCTGCATCCTGTCCAGTGATGAGCGGCCAGTTCGTACCGACCTTGTAGCCTGCACCCTCGAGTGCAGCCGCAATGCCATAGCTGATGCCATCAAAGGGGGAGATGACAGCATCGAGTTTCTTTCCGTCCGTGTAGTATCCCGAAATGATATCTTCCATGCGCTTCTGCGCGGTTTCCTGCGACCAACGGAGCGTGCAGATCGTATCGAAGTCCGTCTGCCCCGACGGAACAACAAGCTGTCCCTTATCAATGTAGGGCTTCAGGACTTCAAACACGCCATCGTTGAGGAAGTGTGCGTTGTTGTCGTCCGGCGATCCCGCAAAGAACTCAACGTTGTAGGGCCCCTTCCCCTCCTTGAGCCCGAGTTTCTCCTCGACATACTTGCCGATGAGCGTGCCGACCGCCTTGTTGTCGAACGTCGCATAGTAGGAAACGCTGTCCGTATCCATAAGGAGGCGGTCGTAGGCAATGACAGGGACATTGTGTGCCTTCGCCTGTGCCAGCGCATTGACGAGTGCACTCGAGTCAATGGACGCAACGACGAGGCAGTTGGCGCCGTTGGTAATCATATTCTCGATCTGGGAAACCTGTGCCTGGACATCGTCCTCCGCATACTGCAGATCAACCTCGTAGCCGAGCGCCTCCAGTTTCTGCTTCATGTTGGCGCCATCCTGAATCCAGCGTTGGGATGACTGGGTCGGCATCGCAACGCCGACGCGCTTTCCGTTGGACGGTGCTTTCGTCCCGGAGTCTGCGGCATTGTCTCCGCCGCACCCTGCTGCCGCAATCATCATGAGACAGGCGGTCAGCAGCGCCAAGATTTTTTTGATGTTCTTCATGGAATAGTCCCTCCTAAATTGACATTGAACATGCTTGCAGGTTGCCCTGCGATATAAAGCGACACCAGCATCTTCTCTCCTATGGGCTGCTGTCGCCTCAATCTATGTAATTCTTTGCCATCTTTTTGGCTTGTTGTGTGGCCATAATGTGAAAAAGCAGACATATGGCAAGCCCCGCGTTGAAGTACATACTCTCCGGCCAGTAAAACGAGAGAAGCGCACAGGCGACGGTGAATGTCTGCACAATCTTCATCTGCTTCTCGTAGCCTTCTCTATCCTCATTTTCTGAAAGATCACGTACGAGGAAATACGCTCTCGACGAAAAGGCGAACAAGACAAGAATTAAGAGTCCCTGCTCAAGCCCTGCCTGTGTAAGCGCCGCAATCGAAACAGCAAGCATAGCCACAAGCACCACTTGCATTCCCTTCATCATAGGCGTTCCTCCCTTGTTTCACTTTCGTCCTCCATATCTCCCATTATGTGCTCGAGCACATCTTTGTTTATAAAATATCACCTAAATCCTGGTTTGTCAATAGTAAAATAATCTTTTTTTATCCATAAACAAATGTGCTCGAACAACCTTTTTGAGGTCTTTCTCGATAAATTGTTTGTAAAAAGTTAGAAAATCGGTATAATAGGTATGTAGAGAGGGGCAATATCATGATTACCATCAAACAGATTGCAGAGATTTGCGGTGTATCACGCGGTACCGTCGATCGTGTCATCAATGGGCGCGGCAAAGTCAAGGAGGAGAAGCGAGCTCTCATCCTCCAAACGATGGAGAATTTTGGCTATCAGCCGAATCCGGCGGCCCGCGCCCTCGTTTCTCAGAGGCAGAGCCCCATTGTCGGCGTCATCATCTCCGCCAGTGAGATTCAGTTCTTCGCGCCCGTTATCCGCGCACTGCGCAAGTCTGCCACCTACTACGAACGATTCGGACTGCGAACGGAGTGGCACCTTCACACGGGCTACAACGTCGCTGAACAGGGCGCTGCCATCGCCGCACTGCAGGCGGAAGGAGCTTCAGCAATTATCATTAACCCCATGAGCGAGCCGGAGATCATACAGGCGCTTGAAGAGTGCATTCAGAGCGATATCTTTGTCATCGCACTCAACAACGACTTTGAGTCCGATATTCCTCACGTCTACGTCGGCAGCGACTATGCTGCGGGAGGACGCACTGCTGCGGCACTCCTGCGCAAGCTCCGCACGGGTTCCATTCACGCGGGCGTAATCTACAGCGGTGTGCGAATGCTCGGTCACATGAACCGCATTGAGGGTTTCCGTGAGCGCCTTACGGCAGAGGAGGGCTGCACACTCTCCGCCATGGCGACGAGTTTTGATGACGACATAAAGGCGTATGAGAGCACCCTCGGGATGCTTGAGGAACATCCCGAGATCAATGCCTTCTTCATTGCCACCTCCGGCGGTGCGCACGGTGTCTGTCAGGCACTTGTCAAAAAGGGACGTGCCGAGGACATCACTGTCGTCACATTCGACACCATCCCCGCCATTCGCACGGCGATGCAGAGCGGCATCATTGACGCTGCTATCTATCAGCACCCACGCCGTCAGGGACAAGTCGCCATGCAGATCGCTTATGACCGTCTTATCAGCTGCATCGAGCCGACGCACAGCAAATATATGATGGCTAACGAGATTCGTATTCTCGAGAATCTATAGCGACGCTCTCTATTGCTGGCTTCTTGTCGAGTCATGAGTCATAAAAAGGGGACTGTTGCATGCCCGTTATTTTCTCTTCTCCCCCTTCCTCGTTACAACGAGGAAGAAAAAAAAGACTGCTGTACGAAGTTTATCGCTTCGTACAACAGTCTTTTTCGCTATATCTCACTCAATCAATCCATCACCGTTTGCGCATCCACGCGGGAATGTCGATGATGTCCGTGCCGCCTGCACCGCTGTTCGGTTCAACGACGTTCATGCGGCTCTGCTGTCCGCCGGAGGGCGGAACGATCGCAGTGGCGGGACGCGCCTGTGCCTGCGGCTGTGCGGGACGCGCGGGCTCCTTTGGCGTACTCGATGCACTGCCGAGCCCCGGCATGCGGATCCAGTCCTCGGAGATGCCTGTCGTCGTCTCTTCCTGTGCCGCAGCGGTACCGGGTGCGCTCCCCGCGCTCGCGCCGAAGCCCGTCGCGACAACGGTGACGCGGACGCTGTCCTCCAAGCTGTCATCGACACCGATACCCCAGATGATGTTCGCCTGACGGCCGTTTGCCGCATTCGTAATCATGCTGTTGAGCCACTCAGATGCCTCGTTGACCTCGAACATGCTGAGGTTCTTCGATCCCGTAAAGTTGAGGATGACAGAGGTCGCGCCTTCGATGCTGGTCTCAAGGAGCGGCGACTCGATCGCCGCCTTTGCTGCCGCAACGGATGCACCCTCGCCGCGCGCCTCGCCGATGCCCATGATCGCAGCACCGCCGTTTGCCATGGTCGTATGCACGTCGGCAAAGTCGAGGTTGACGACGCCCTGATTCGTAATGAGGTCGGTGATGCCCTTGACGCCCTGCCAGAGGACGTTATCCACCTTGCTGAATGCCTCGGTGACGGGCGTGCTCTTGTCGATGATCTTCATCAGGCGGTCGTTCGGGATGGTGATGATGGTATCAACGTGCTGCTGCAGGTTCTCGATGCCCGAGTCTGCGTTGCGCGCACGCGTCATTCCCTCATAGGAGAAGGGACGCGTCACAACGGCGACGGTCAGTGCGCCGAGTTCACGCGCGCACTCCGCCACGACGGGAGCTGCGCCCGTTCCCGTGCCGCCGCCCATACCAGCCGTGATAAAGACCATATCCGCACCGCGCAGTGCCTCTAGTATCTGCTCGCGGCTTTCTGTCGCCGCCGCCTCGCCGATCTCCGGGCGCGCACCTGCACCGAGTCCGCGCGTACGCTTCTCGCCGATCTGGATACGGACAGCCGCCTTGGATTGGAGCAGTGCCTGCGAATCCGTATTGATCGCCACAAACTCAACGCCCTGCAGACCGGAGTCGATCATGTTGTTGACGGCATTTCCGCCGCCGCCGCCGACGCCGATGACGATGATCTTTGCGAGCTCTTCAAAGTTATCATCCATTTCGAACACAGTCTCAGCCTCCATGTAGGATTTATCACAGAATCTATCAATAGACAGTATTTTTCCTCGTATATTTTACCATGAAATCCGCTACATTTCTATAGTGTAGAAAAATTTTTACAAACCGATGTGAATGCGCTCTGCGTTCAGGGATTGCGCAGCATGGACTTGTGTCCGCCGCCGCGATAGTCGCGCAGGAGATAGCGGCGCAGCATGGCGAGGTTCTTGAACATACGGAAACCGAACGCAAGCAAGGCGACGTAGTACAGGTCGATGCCGAGGCGGTCGCCGATAAAGACGAGCGCCGCCGCGAGCAGGGTGTTCGAGAAGAATCCCGTCACAAAGACGCGCTTATCGAACCGCTCGGAGACGACGGCGCGCAGTCCGCCGAAGGCGGCGTCGAGGGCGGCGACGAGGGCGACGGAGAAGATCTTCGAATACGCAACGGGAATGACGAGCGGGCTGCTGTAACCGATCACGAGCCCGAGGAGAACGCTGACGATGACGATGTAGATCATTTGCTTTCCTCCTCACGCTCTGCCGTCTCACGGGCATAGGACTGCCGTATGCTGCCGCGGTACGGTGGGATATAGACATCGTTGCTCGCCTTGATGTCGAGCTGGATGCCCCAGACGCCGAGTGTCTCCGCCACGCCGCCGCGCATGCGCAGAGCATTTTCGAGAGACTTCTTATCGCCGATGGCGCGAATCTCAAACGGTGCGGACGAGCGCACGTTGTTCACGGAGAGGGTCGGCCCCGCACAGCGAATTTCGGATGTCCCCGTCAGGCGCTGTCCATTGATGGCGATGGCCTCTGCGCCTGCGGCGCGCAGCTCGTTGACGACACGCAGGAGGTCGTCGTCATGGATGACGTAGAGATTCGGGTTCTCCCCCGCCTTAGCGGGCTTCGTGCTGTCGTCCATGCGCACGATCACGCCCTCACCCTCGAGTGGCACGAGTGCCGCGCGATAGCGCAGGAGATCCTTATCCTGCTGATTGTCCGTACTCACCGCCGCTGTCTGCATCTTGTGCAGTTCCTCACTCAGTTCGTCGCGCTCGTGCTCAGTCTGGAGCAGACGGTCGGAGATCTCCTCGATGCGCTGCTGGGAGAGACTTCCCTTCGCGTCCTGTGCCGTACGAAACTGTACGGCGACCATAAATCCAATCAATACACAGACGAGGGCGATGAGCCACCCGCCGCGCCGGAATTGTTCCATTTATTTTCCCTCTGCTGTTTTGTCTGCCAGCTTGATGAACGGCGCATCATAGCTGAAATCCACATACTCAACGGTATGCCGTGTGGTTTTCTGGTCGCGCAGGAAGTCCTGTGTCAGTGCCGCCTTGTCCGGGATCCCCGTCAGCTGCCCGAGGCGGATGGGGAGCGCCGTCTTGGTATAGGCGACGACGGCGTCCGGATTTCTGAGGCTGACCTCCGAGATCTCGCCGATGTCTGCGGGGTCGATGCGCGCGAGGAAGCTGATCGCCTGTGCGACCTGCGGGTCGTTGTTGTCGTCGCCGATGTAGAGGTCGCGCAGCTTGACACCTGTGATGATTGGGATGTCCGCGCCCTTGAGCGAGCGATAGCTCGCAATCACCTTGCCCTGTCGGTCAAAGTCGAGATAGCCGTAGTCACAGGCGACCGTCGCGACGGGAATGCGCTCGACGATGTCCATCTCGATCTTGTGCGGCAGCTGGCGGCGGACGACGGCGGACTCGATGCGCAGGTCGCGCAGGAGGTTTGTCGTCATCTCGTCGGTCTTTAGCTCAAAGAGCCGCTGCCCGTAGTGGATCCGTGCGATCTCACAGAGTTCATTCTCATCGAGATGCACGTTTCCATGGACGACGAGCTGCTGAAAGGTGAAGAGCGGCGAGTACACGAGGACGGCAATGATGCCGCTCGCACACAGGAGGTAGAACGCCCCGCGCAGGATGCGACGAGAGCTCATCGCCGATACCCCGCCAACGCGAGGATCCTTTCGCACAGCTCGGGGAACTCGATGCCGAGCGCACGCGCCGCATCCGGGACAAGCGAGGTCTCTGTCATGCCCGGTACGGCGTTCAGCTCAATGACGTAGGGACGATTCTCTGCGCTCAGCAGGAGATCAACGCGCGCGAGACCGCTGCAGCCACAGGCGGCGTACGCACGGCGTGCCAGTTGCTCGACTTCGCTGCGGCACGCATCGGAGAGCGGTGCCGGGACGATATGTGTCGATGCCCCCGGGGTATACTTACTGTCGTAGTCATAGCGTCCCGAAACAGACCGGATCTCGATGACGGGCATGACCTCTGCCGCGACTGGAGTACCCCAGACAGCGACGGTCAGCTCTCGCCCCTCGATGAACTCCTCGATGAGCACCTCATCCCCGTAGGAGAACGCCGCATCGAGCGCTGGCGAGAGCTCCTCGTCCCGCGTGACGATGTAGACGCCGATGCTCGACCCCTGCTCCGGTGCCTTGACGACGAGCGGCAGGGAGAATGCAGTCCGTATCTCACGCGGCGTATCCGCCGTGCGCTCGCTCGCATAGAAGCTCATGCAGCGCGGCGTCGGGATGTCCTCGGCGGCCAGTACGCGCTTTGCCATGATTTTATCCATGGTCAGCGCAGCGGCGCGCACACCCGAGCCCGTATACGGAATGCCGAGCATGTCGAGCGTGCCCTGCAGGATACCGTCCTCGCCGTATTTTCCATGAAGGGCGTTGAATACAATCGCGGGATGGAGTGCCTGAATCTCCTCGGCGAAGGTCGCGGGGTTCAGTTCCATGCCGACGGCGGGATAGCCCTTGGCACAGAGTGCCTGCAGGATGGCAGCACCCGAGCGGCGCGAGACCTCTGCCTCGGAGGAGGGGCCGCCCATGACGACGACGATCGGATACGCATCCGACTCCGCGATACCTGCCGTCCCCGCTGTTCCTGCGCGCAGCTGCGCGACGAGTGTCTCACCGACCTCGAGGATGTTGCCCGCGCCCATCGTGATGACGAGGTCGCCCGCACGCACCTGCTGGGCGAGATAGCGTTCGAGATCCGCACGGTCCGGCAGGTAGACAACGTCCTGTCCCGTCTGACGCACGACTTCCTCCATCACGGTCTCACCGCTGATGCCCGGAATCGGTGTCTCTCCCGCCGCATAGACATCCGTGATCAGAAGCAGGTCGGCATCCGCAAAGCATTTTCCAAACTCCGCGCGCAGGAGCTGTGTCCGCGAGTAGCGATGCGGCTGAAAGACGCAGATAAGCCGCTCGGGGTTCGTCTGCCGTGCTGCCGCAAGGGTGACGGCGATCTCCGTCGGATGATGCGCATAGTCGTCCACGACCCAGACGCCGCGCTCCTTTCCCTTCGTCTGGAAGCGACGCTTCGCACCGTGGAACTGGGCGAGTGCGTCACAAATCGCAGGGAACTCCACACCCGCGAGGCGCGCAACGGCGATACAGGCGAGCGCGTTGAGGACGTTGTGGCGCCCCGGAATATTGAGCAGCACGCGCCCCATCTCCGTCCCGCGCTCATGAACGCTAAACGAGATCACAGAGCCGCGCGTCTCGATGTTCGATGCGCGGTAATCCGCCTCATGGTCGATGGCGTAGGAAACGACCTTATGCGCTGTCTCGCGTGCGATATTGCGCAGGATTTCGTTTTCAAAGCAGAGCACTGCCGTCCCGTCCGTATCCACCTGCTCGATGAACTGACGGAATGCCGCGATGATCTTCTCCATCGTTCCGTAGTGATCCATGTGGTCGTCCTCGACGTTGGTCACCACAGCGATATGCGGGCGCAGCTTGAGGAAGGAGCCGTCGCTCTCGTCCGCCTCCGAGACGAGGTAGCGGCTCGTGCCGAGCTTCGCATTCGTCCCGAGGTCGGGCACCTCACCGCCGACGATGATGGTCGGCGATGCGCCGACGTGATCGAGAGTCACACCGATCATGGAGGTCGTCGTCGTCTTGCCGTGCGAGCCCGCGACAGCGATGCCGTCGTACTCATTGACGAGTGCTGCATTGATATCCGAACGATGAAGTTTTGGAATACGCAGATCCCATGCCGCAATCACCTCAGGATTATCGTACGGGATCGCCGTGGAGACGACGATGGCATCTGCGCCGCGCACGTGTTCCGCATGCTGACCATCCGTCCACACATGCGCACCGAGACGGGCAAGCTCGCCGATGAGCGGAGAGTCGCCCGTGTCCGAGCCGGATACCGTGTAGCCGAGCTGGAGAAGGATCTTGGCCAAGGGGCTCATCCCCGCCCCGCCGATTCCAACAAAATGAATCTTCTGAATCCCCTTCAATTCCTTGAGCAACGTATTCACCCTTCTCTTTTCCCGATACGCAGCGCGAGTGCTGCAATTTCCTCCGCCGCCTCTGGTTTTCCAAGGCGTTTCATTGCCGCCGCCATCGCATCCCTGCGTGCGTCGTCTGCCAGCAGGCGATCGAGCGCCGCTGCAAGCACTGTGCCGTCGAGGCTGCGGTTGAGGATCACCTCAGCTGCGCCCGCCGTCTCCATGGCGCGTGCATTCTTCTCCTGATGATTCTCCGCCGCATACGGATACGGGATGAGGATCGCGGGCACCCCCCGTGCCGCAAGTTCCGCCAGCCCTGTCGCCCCCGCACGAAAGACGGCAACATCCGCCATCGCCATCGCCTGCGGCATATTGTAGAGATACGGCACAACGCGCAGATGCGGATACTGCGATACATCGACGCCCGCATCGCGGATGCGCGCGCACGTGTCCTCGTACTCCTCCGCACCCGTGACGTGGAGGTACTGCACCTCTGTCTGCTGCGCCGCGCGGCAGATCACCTCGACCATGGCACGGTTGATCGTGCGTGCCCCACGGCTGCCGCCCGAGACGAGCACTGTTTTCTTCGAGGCGTCAAAACCAAACGCCGCCGCACCCTCCGCCCGCGTCGCCGTGAGCACCTCGGGGCGGATGGGATTGCCCGTGACGTAGGTCTTTTCCGCCGGAAAGACGCGCCGCGCATCCTCCATCCCGACGGCGATCGCCGTCGCAAAATGGGAGAGGATGCGGTTCGTCACGCCCGCCACGGCGTTCTGCTCCTGCACGAGCGTCGGGACGCCTGCGAGACTCGCCGCGAGGAGAATTGGCCCCGCGACATAGCCGCCCGTCCCGATGGCGATATCGGGATGAAAGCCGTGCACGATGCCGCGCGCCCGCGCAACGGCACGCACGGCACGCCATGCCCGCAGCACATTCTCGAACGAGAGATGCCGCTCGAAGCCTGCGAGATCAACGGCGATGAAGTTCAGCCCCTCGCGCGGCACGATGTCCGCCTCCAGACCGTGGGGGGTACCGACGTAGAGGATGCGTGCCGCCGGCTCACGCCGCTGGATCGCGCGGATAATCGTGAGTGCAGGGTAGATGTGACCGCCCGTGCCGCCGCCCGATACGATGATGTTCATAGTTCGTTCACAAGCCTCTTGAAATCGCGCCCGCGCTCCTCGTAGCCGCCATACATATCAAAGCTCGCACAGGCGGGCGAGAGGAGGACGATCTGCCCCTCCACTGCGAGCTCGCGCGCCAAATGCACGGCCTTTTCCATGTGGTAGCCGACGCGGTGGATCTGTGCTTCCGGAATGCCCGCATCCCGTGCCGCCGCCGCAAACCGCTCTGCCGCATCACCGACGAGGATCAGCTCATCGACGCGCGCGTGCACAAGCTCCATAAACTCCCCCAGATCGGTCAGCTTGTCGTCGCCGCCCGCGATGAGGATGATGTGTCCGTCGAACGCCTCAAGTGCCTTGATCGCGGAGTCCGTATTCGTCGCCTTCGAGTCGTTGTAGTAGCTGACCCCCGCGAGTGCGCGCACAAACTCGATGCGGTGCTCAACGCCCTTGAAGGCGCGCAGAACGGGGCGCATTTCCGCGGGCGTCACTCCGGCAAAGAGCGCCATCGCCGACGCCGCGAGTACGTTTTCCACGTTATGCGCACCGGGGATGCCCAGTTCATCGGTGGGAATCAGGACGTGCTCCGCACCGTCCCAGCGAATGACGATCATGCCGTCCGCACGGACGCACGCCCCCTCCGCCAGTTCCTCCCTGCGGCTGAACAGGCAGACGCGCCCCGCCGCGCGCTCTGCCATGCCGCGCGTGTGCGGATCATCGGCGTTCAGTACGAGATAGTCCTCCGCCGTCTGCGCGGCGAAGAGCTTTTCCTTCATCGCCTGATAGACCTCCATCGAGCCATGGCGCACGATGTGATCCGGCGTGATGTTCAGCTCCGCGACAATGTGTGCATGAAAATGCGTGGTCGCTTCCATCTGATAGCTTGAGATCTCAGCGGCAATCGCTCCCTCGGCTGGCGTCTCCTGTGCCACGTCGATGAGTGGAACGCCGATGTTGCCGCCCACGCCGACCACAGGAAAATGCGCGTGCAGAAGCTCGCCGAGCAGGGTCGTCGTCGTCGTCTTGCCGTTCGTCCCCGTGATGGCGCAGATCGGCGCACGGGCGATCTCGCCCGCCAGCTCCACCTCGGTCGTGACGCGGATGCCGCGCGCGCGCGCCGCCTGTACGAGGGGGATGCGCTCGGGCACGGCAGGGGAAAGGACGAGGAGATCCACCCCGCCGAGCAGTTCTTCCCTTTGTGCACCAAAGACGCAGGTGATGCCCTGCGCCCTTAAATCCTCAATATGCTGCTGGGTGAGCGGATCGCGTTCGGCGTCCGTCTCGTCCTTTGCGTCCGAGAGCACCACCCGTGCGCCCTGAGCCGCCAGATACTTTGCCGCCGCAAATCCACTGATACCCGCGCCGATGACGAGTGCCGACTGATTATGATAGGACAATTCCCGATATCTCCCTTGGTAAATCATTCAAAAGTTTGCGTAGCGCAGAGCGCTACGACACGAGCACAAGTACCCACGCGAGCAATGCGCCGAGGGCACCAACGCCCCAGAACGTATAGACCACGCGTGTTTCGCGCCAGCCGCCGAGCTCGAAGTGATGATGAATCGGGCTCATGCGGAAGATCCGCTTGCCGCGCGTCTTGAACGATGCGACCTGCAGGATGACGGAGAGTGCCTCACAGACGAAGATGATGCCCACGATGGGCAGGAGTGCCTCCGTCCGCGAGAGAATCGCTATGCCTGCAAGCGCACCGCCGAGGGCGAGCGAGCCCGTGTCGCCCATAAAGATGCGTGCCGGATGATGATTATACCATAAAAAGCCGACGCATGCACCTATTATTGCGGCGGAAAACGCCATCAGGCTGCTGTCCGTCCCATAGAGGAGCATTGCATAAAAGAGTGCGGCGACCGCCACGGTTCCCGCCGCCAGACCATCGAGACCATCCGTCAGGTTGACTGCGTTCGACGTGCCCACGAGGACGAAGACGACGAGGACGTAGTACCATGCGCCGATATCGAGCGACGTTCCGAGGACGGGCACCCAGACGCTCGTATCATGCCCGAGGAGATGTCGCCCAATGAGGATGGTGACAAGGGCGATACCGAGCTGTCCGAGCAGCTTCTGATAGGCGCGCAGCCCGAGGTTGCGCTTCTTGACCACCTTGATGTAGTCGTCCACAAAGCCGAGCAGGAAATGCCCGAGAAAGATGAAGAGCGCGAGCAGCGTCGTCACCGTGAGCGGTGCGAAGAGCAGCGTTGCCGCGGTCACGGCGAGCACGATCATCACGCCGCCCATCGTCGGCGTGCCGCTCTTCTGCTGATGGCTCGCGGGCCCCTCCTCGCGGATGCTCTGCCCGTATTTCAGGCGGTGCAGGAGCGGCAGAAAATACACACCGCTGAAGAGCACGATGGCGAGTGCCGTCACAGCGGACAGCAGGAGACGTAGCTGTGGGCTCAGGGATTCGAGGAGGGCTTCCATCAGTGCGCTCCCTCCCCCGTCAATGCAGCGATGATCTGCTCCATGCGCATCCCGCGCGAGCCCTTAAAGAGGACGGTGTCGCCGTCCATGAGATGGCTGCGCAGATAGGCCGCCGCATCGGCATGGGAGGCGGCATGATAACAGGCCGGGCAGCCTGCCGCCTCTGCTGCCTCATGCGTCCACTGCGCCTGTTTGCCATAGGTCACGACCATGGCAAACCCCAGCTCCGCCGCCCGTCTGCCCACGTCACGATGTGCCTTCTCCGCCGCTGCGCCGAGCTCGAGCATATCCCCGAGCACGGCAATGCGCCGCCCGGGGTAGAATGCCACTGTCGTCTCAAGTGACGCGCGCATCGAGGAGGGGCTGGCGTTGTAGGCGTCGTTGATCAGTGTCCACGCGCCGACCTGATGCACCTCATAGCGCATCTTCTCCGCCGTGAGGTGGGTCAGTCCCACCTGCATCTCCTGTGGCGTCATGCCGAGGACAAAGCCCGCCGCGAGCGCCGCCAGCGCGTTGCTGACATTATGCCGTCCCGGCAGAGGAATGGCGTATTCATGACGCTCGCCGTCCCATGTCACCATGAAGCGCGAGCCGTCTGCCATGCACTGCAGTGCCTCGGCACGCACATCCGCAGCAGCGGAAATGCCATACGTCATGACGCGCACCCCATCCGCCGCACTGCTGCGCATTGCCGCGACACGTGGGTCGTCAGCGTTGAGGATCACTGTGCCGCCGGCGGGAATCGCCGTCACCAGCTCCGCCTTTGCCTTGGCAATGTTCTCGATCGAGCCGAGGAGCTCCATGTGCACCTCGCATACATTCGTTACAATGCCGATCGAGGGTGCGGTGATCGGCGCGAGCGCTGCGATCTGCCCCATCCCACGCATCCCGATCTCAACGACCGCCGCCGTGTCCTCCGGCGTGATGCCGAGCAGGGTCAGCGGCAGGCCGACCTCATTGTTGTAGTTTGCCGCCGTACGGCAGACCTTGCCGCGCCCCGAGAGCACCGCCGCCGTGAGATCCTTCGTCGTAGTCTTGCCGTTCGAGCCCGTAATCGCAACGACGGGGATGTCGAACTTCATGCGCCATGCGTGCGCGATGTCCTGATAGGCGCGGAGCGTATCCTCTGCCACGAGGACGCCGCCGCGCGCCGTATCGAGCGCCGTCAGTGCGGCCGCAGGTGTCTTCTGATCGACGAGAACCGCCGCTGCACCGCGTTCAAGTGCCTCTGCCGCAAACGCCGTGCCGTCAAAGTGCTCCCCGCGCAGTGCGACAAAGAGATCGCCCGCCACGACCTTGCGCGTGTCCGTCGTAATGGGCAGAACCGTATCCCCTGCGACGCCCCCACGACGAACAGACGCACCCGTTGCCGTGCAAATCTCGTCCCATGTCAGTCCGTTTCTCATGCCCTGCTCCTTATCGCCTCACGCGCCTGCTCTCGGTCGTCGAAGTGAATCGTTCCGTCCTTCAGAATCTGATAGGTCTCATGTCCCTTGCCGAGGATGACAACCGTATCCCCCGCCTGTGCGCGCCCTATGGCATGGAAGATCGCCGTACGGCGGTCCACGATCTTTTCGTACGGTTTATCCCCAATCACAGGGAGCACGCCGCGCTCCACCTCATCCACAATCGCGGCGGGATCTTCCGTGCGCGGATTGTCCGAGGTCAGAATGGCGATATCCGCCATCTCCGCACCGATACGTCCCATGATGGGGCGTTTCGTCCGATCACGGTCGCCGCCGCAGCCAAAGACGGCGATGATGTGCCCCTTCGTCACCGCGCGTGCCGTGCGCAGGACGTTCTCCATCCCGTCCGGTGTATGCGCATAGTCCACGATCACAGCGAAATCCTGCCCCTCGCGCACGAGCTCAAACCGTCCCGGCACACCCGTAAACGCCGTGAGTGCGGCGGCAATATCCGTCGCTGCCACTTGCTCGGCGAGGCTCGCACCGACGGCAGCGAGCACATTGTGCACGTTGAACAGCCCCGTGATACCCGTATGCAGGTGAAAGAGGCGTTTCCCGCCATGCATCAGCGTCAGCTCCATGCCGTCGCACGCGAGCTGCACATCCTGTGCCGTCAGATCGGCCGGATGGTCAACGCCATAGGTGATGATCGGGCAGCGCGTATAGGCGCGCATCGTCTCGGATGCCGCATCGTCAGCGTTCAACACTGCCGTCTTGCCCTCCTTCGCACCGGGGGCGGACACGAGCTCAAAGAGATGCGCCTTGGCGCGCGCATAGTTCTCCATGGTTTTATGGAAGTCAAGATGATCTTGCGTCAGATTCGTAAAGACCGCCGTATCGAACTCAATTCCTGCCACGCGCCCGAGTGCAAGCGCATGAGAGGATACCTCCATGACGACCGTATCCATGCCGCGCGTGCGCATTTCGGCAAGCATCTGCTGAAGCACGATGATGTCAGGCGTCGTATTCGACGTCGGCAGTACCTCGTCCTCGATCATCGCCTGGATCGTCCCGATCAGCCCGACACGATGCCCCGCATGGCGCAGGATGGCGCGCACGAGATAGCTCGTCGTCGTCTTACCGTTCGTCCCCGTGATGCCGACGACACGCATGGCACGCGCCGGGTAATCATAGAAGAACGGGACGATCGTGTCCAACGCCTTCTCCAAATTCGGCACGTAGAGGACGGCGACCCCTGCGGGAACATCCACCGAGGCCCGCTCTGTCAAAACAGCGCGGGCTCCTGCCCGCGCCACATCCGGTATGAAGCTGTGTGCGTCGACGTGCGCGCCGACGATGCAGGCAAAGAGTGTGCCCTCCCTCGCCCTGCGCGAATCACGCTCAATGGACGTAATCTCCGTCTGCGCATCCCCCACGATGCGCGCTCCCGGCAGGAGTGCGGCGAGTTCCTCCAAACGCTTCGTCATAGAACCTCATTCCCCTTCATGCGAAAAATACGTATTGCGCGGCACGCGCATTCCGAGCCGGTCGACAGCAATCGACTCGATGCGCGACGGCGATTTCAGCTGAGCGATCTCGATCTTGAGCCGCTCGTTCTCCTGCTCCAGTTGGTCTGCTTTCTGGCGCGTCTCGAGGAGGGTGTAGCCGCTCTGTGCACCGATGCCGCCGAGCAGCGTCACCACCATGGCGCCGAATGCGATGAGGAAGAAAATGGCGCGCAGGCAGTTCCGCAGATTCGTATTCAGTTCATGACGAATCAGCGGTTCCTTCGGGGGCTCCATCATCTCCGTCGGAGCCGACGCGGGCTCATGACTGAGATACTCTTCTTTCTGCGCCAACATGTGCGCTCCCTCCTATCGCTTGATCTTTTCTGCCACACGCAGCTTTGCACTGCGCGCGCGCGTATTCACACGGCACTCGGCGGCACTCGCCGCACGCGCCTTACCGATGAGCCGCACCTCGGGCGTATGCCCGCAGACACAGATCGGCGTATGCGGCGGACAGATGCAGCCCTGTGCCAGCCGCCGCAGTGTATTCTTTACGATGCGATCCTCGAGGGAGTGAAAGGTGATGACCGCGAGCCGTCCCCCTATCCTCAGGGCATCTACGGCAGCTGTCAGCGCCCCCTCCAAAATCCCGAGTTCATCGTTGACCTCAATGCGGAGTGCCTGAAACACTCGCTTGGCGGGATGTCCGCCGCGCGCGCGCACCTCCTTCGGTACAGCGCGGTCAATCACGGCAACGAGGTCTCCTGTCGTCGTGATGGGATGCGTCTGGCGCTCCTTTTCAATAAAGGAAGCAATGCGCTTTGCCCAGCGTTCCTCTCCATAGGTGTAGAAAATCTCCGTGAGCCGCTCCGCCGTATAGGTATTGACCACATCGTACGCACTGCGCCGCGCTCTCTGGTCCATGCGCATATCGAGCGGTGCGTCCTGCATATAGGAGAAGCCGCGCTCCGGCGTATCGATCTGCGGCGACGACACGCCGAGGTCAAAGAGCGCGCCGTCCACGGAGGAAACGCCCTCTGCCGCGAGGATCGCGGTGAGATGGCGAAAGTTATCCCGCACGAGGGAGACCTGACAGCGGACATCCGCCAGCCGCTCACGCGCGGCGGCAATCGCCGTCTCGTCCTGATCGATGCCGATCAGGCGGCCCTGCTCCGACAGCTGCGCGGCAATACGCTGTGCATGCCCCGCGCCGCCGAGCGTCGCATCCACATAGATGCCGCCGGGGACGACGTTCAGCGCGGCCACTACCTCCTCCGGCAGGACGCTCACATGGTGAAATTCTGTCATATCGTAATCCCGTAGCCCGCCAGCTGCGTCGAGATCTCCGTGATGTTCGGATCGACCTCACCTGCATAGCGTGCCCATTTCTCCTTCGCCCAGACCTCGATGCGCGTATCCGCGCCCGTGAGGATCACATCCTGCTTCAGCCCGATGTCCGCATAGTCACGCAGATTGGCAGGCACGAGGAATCGCCCCTGTTTATCACATTCGAGCGTCCGCGCCCCCGCAATAAAAAAGCGCACAAAAGCGCGGGCATTCGGATCGGCAATCGAGAGCGTCCGCAGCTTCGCCGTGAACTCATCCCACGCTGCCTGAGGAAAGAGAAACAGGCTGCCGTCAAGGCCCTTGGTGATGATGAACGAGACTCCGAGTTCCTGTCGAAAATCGGCAGGCAGGATGACGCGGCCCTTGGCATCAATGCTGTGGGTATACTCCCCCATGAACATCCGGCCGCACCACCTTTCAGGATTCTATCGCCACTATATGACACAATTCACCACAATTCACCACTTTTATCTACAGTTATAGCAAAAACAGGCATTTTTTTCAAGAAAACACACATTCGTTTTTCTTGGTATACAATGGATGAAATCTTCTGTAAGCCCTAATATACAAGACTTTCTTTCCATTTCTCGGAGATGAGACAAACATAAAAAAGGACTTACCTCCTACTGGAAGCAAGTCCTTTTTATGCTGTCGTTCAAACGAGATCGTGTGCGATCATGTACTCTGCGATCTGGAGTGCATTGAGTGCCGCGCCCTTGCGGATCTGGTCGCCGCAGATCCAGAAGTTCAGCGTATTCTCCTGCGACTCATCGTAACGCAGACGGCCGATCTCCACATCATACTTGTTCGAGGTGAAGAGCGGCATCGGATACTCCTGCTCTGCGGGGTTGTCGCGCAGGATGATGCCCGGAAACGCCGCAATCGCCGCACGCGCCGCCTCAAGCGTCACCTTGTCCTCAAACTCGACGTTGACGGACTCGGCGTGGCTGCGGTAGACGGGTACGCGCACCGTCGTCGCCGTGATGCGCATACGGTCGTCGCTCATGATCTTCTTTGTCTCGTCGATCATCTTCATTTCCTCTTTGGTGTAGAGGTTGTCCTTGAAGACGTCGATCTGCGGGATGAGGTTGAACGCGATCTGATAATGCTTCGGCAGTTTGCCGACGGGCAGAACCTTTGCCACGGGCTCTTTGCCGGAGGCGAGGGCTGCCACCTGCTCCTCGAGCTCCGCCATGCCCTCCTTGCCCGCACCGGAGACCGCCTGATAGGTCGACACGACGATGCGGCGGATCTTCGCGATATCGTAGAGCGGCTTCAGCCCCATGACCATGATGATGGTCGAGCAGTTCGGGTTCGCGATGATGCCCTTATGCGCCTTGATGGCCTCGGGGTTGACCTCGGGAACGACGAGCGGCACCTCCGGGTCCATGCGGAAGGCACTCGAGTTGTCGATGACGATCGCCCCTGCCTTGACGGCGTGGGGAGCAAACTCCTTGCTTGCCGCACCGCCCGCAAAGAGCGCGATGTCAATTCCCTCAAAGGAGTCCGGCGTCGTCTCCTGCACCGTGTACTCCTTGCCCATAAACGCGATTTTCTTCCCTGCGGAGCGGCTGGACGCGAGCAGCCGCAGCTCCGAGAACGGGAACTTTCGCTCCTCGATGAGTGTCAGGAATTCCTGTCCGACCGCGCCCGTTGCGCCGAGTATTGCGACACGATATTTCTTCATATTCTTCCCCTTACAGCAGCTTATCCAATCCGACCGTGAGCGACGTGAGTGAGCGCACCTTCTTCGCGGCGAGCACGACGCCCGGCATGAACGACTCACGGTTGATCGAGTCGTGGCGGATCGTGAGGGTCTGCCCGAGCCCGCCGAAGATGACCTCCTGATGTGCGACATAGCCCGGCAGGCGTACGCTGTGGATGTGCATGCCCTCAAAGTCCGCGCCGCGCGCACCGTCGAGCGTCTCCTTCTCGCAAGGATGCCCCTGCTCATGCGCCTCGCGCATCTCGGCGATCATCTCCGCCGTCCGCACGGCTGTGCCTGAGGGTGCATCGAGCTTGTTGTCGTGGTGCAGTTCGATGATCTCCACCTCGGGCATGTATTTCGCCGCCATGCGGCTCATCAGCATCATCAGCACCGCGCCGATGGCAAAATTCGGTGCGATAAACGCCGGCGTATCATTCTTCTCTGCCGCCGCCTTGATCTCCCGCTGCTGCTCCTCCGAGATGCCCGTCGTCCCAACCACGGGTGACACTTTATGCGTGAGTGCCAGCAGCACATTCTGATAGACGACATCGGGGCGTGTGAAGTCGATCATCACGTCCGGATGCAAGCGGTCGAGTGCTGCCGCGAGGTCGGTCTCCACGAGCACGCCGTTCTTCGTCAGCCCTGCGAGTTCGCCGCTGTCGCCGCACGCATTGATGTCCACCGCACCGACAAGCGTCAGCTCCGGATCCTCGATCACGGCTTTCAGCACTGCGCGTCCCATGCGTCCGCAGGCACCATTGACCAAAACATTTGTCAAGGCAATCCCCTCCTATGTTATCATCTGTCCTATTCTATCGCAGAGAATCCACCGCTGTCAAGGAATACACTCATACCTCCCGTATGTGCTCAAACTGCTCGCGATACTGCTGCAGGAGTGCCGGACGGACAAAATCGAGTGCCGCAGGATCATCGACGGTTGCCAGTGCGGCACGCCGCGCGAGGAGAAGCAAATCCATGTCAGCGAGCACGTCGGCGATCTTCAAATCGCCCAGCCCATGCTGCATCGCCCCGAAGAACTGCCCCGGACCACGCAGCCGCAGATCCTCCTCCGCCAGACGAAAGCCGTCGCTCGTCTCCTCAATCACGCGCAGCCGCTCCGCCCCTGCTACCTGCCGCCCCGCAATGAGGATGCAGTAGGACGCATCACTGCCGCGCCCCACACGGCCACGCAGCTGATGCAGCTGTGCCAGCCCGAACCGCTCCGCGTGCTCGACCACGAGAACCGTCGCGTTCGGCACATTAACGCCCACCTCGATCACGGTCGTCGCCACGAGCAGCTTGATCTCCCCTGCGTAGAAGCCGCGCATCACCGCCTCCTTATCTGCTGCCTTCAGGCGTCCATGGACAAGCCCGCAGCGGATGCCGCAAAAAGAGCCGCGTGAGAGTTCCGCGTAAACCTCCTCTGCCGACGGCAGATCGCTCTCCTCGTTTGCCTCGATGAGGGGACAGACGACATACGCCTGCCGCCCACGCTCGATCTCGCGGCGGACGAAGGCGTAGATCTTCACCCGCGCCGTCTCATCGCGCAGGAATGTACGGATGGGCTGTCGTCCCGGCGGCAGATGCTCGATGCGCGAGACATCCAGATCGCCGTAGACCGTCAGCGTCATCGTCCGCGGGATTGGCGTCGCCGTCATGACGAGGACATCGGGCACGACGCCGCTCTTTTTTTCGAGCGCGGAGCGCTGTGCCACGCCGAAACGATGCTGCTCATCCGTCACCACGAGTCCGAGGCTGTCAAACGCCACCCCTTCCTGAATCAGCGCGTGCGTTCCGATGATGATGTCGATCTCATGTGCGGCGAGAGCGGACAGCACCTCCGTATGCTCCTTCTTTGTGAGCCGCCCCGAGAGGAAGCCCACGCGGATGCCGAGCGGCGTCAGGAGCTCCCGCAGGCCGTCATAGTGCTGGCGCGCAAGAATCTCCGTCGGTGCCATCAGCGCGCCCTGACAGCCGCTCTCCACTGTCTTGACGAGGGCAAGGAGCGCAATCGCCGTCTTGCCCGAGCCAACGTCCCCCTGTACGAGGCGGCGCATGGGCAGCGGAGCCTCCATATCGCGCGAGATCTCCGCCCAGACCTTCTCCTGATCCTCGGTCAGGGCAAAGGGAAGCGCATCACGTACACGCGCAATGAGCGCACCGTTCGCCCGGTGGGCAATCCCCTCCTCGTGCTCCGCCGTCTGTTTTTTGAGCGCGAGCAGCCCGCACTGGATGAGGTAGAGCTCCTCAAAGGCGAGCCGCCGCCGTGCCGCTGCGAGCTCCTCCGTATCCTTTGGAAAGTGAATCTGACGAAATGCCGCTGCGCGCCCAATCAGATGATACTCCGCCCGAATCTGCTCCGGCAGAGTCTCCATCAGCGCCTCGCCCGCATGTGCGAGCACATCCGCCGTCATCTGCCGCAGCTGTTTCTGGGTCAGACCCTCCGTCGCCGCATAGACCGGCAGAATACCGAGATGCGCCGTGGCGTCCTCCTGCGATCCGAGCAAAGCAAAGGATGTGACGGACGAGAATGCCATCTGCCCGCCTCCGCCATAGGCATAATCCACCTTCCCCGTGAGGAGAATGCGCTGTCCTGCGCGCAGCTTACCTTTCAAAAAGCGCTGATTGAACCAGACCGCCTGCGCATACCCTGTCCCATCACCAACGAGGGCCGTAAGGACGGTAAAGCCGCGTCGCCGCGTCTGCCGCTCCACCACCTGCTGAATCACGCCGTGCACGGTCGCGCGCGTCCCTGCCGCGAGATCCATGATGCGCGTGATGCGGCTCTGATCCTCATAGGCACGCGGATAGAACGTCAGGAGGTCGTACACCGTCCGTACGCCGAGCCGCGCCAAGAGAGCCGCCTTCTTGACGCCGACGCCGCGCACGGCATTCACACTGTCCGTCAGATTCACGCGCTTCCTCCATTCTTTCAAAAAAGGCTGCCGCATTTCTGCGGCAGCCTCCATTTATATCTAGGGAAGTACTGATAAACTCAGCACCGCCGTCTTAGTACATCTTTTTCGCCCTGTCTGTGTCGACAAATCCTCCACAT
>PPYF01670484.1_pt1 | contig 41565 bp, 35 predicted proteins | sample 1559871 | NCBI WGS metagenome assembly PPYF01 (sample SAMN08240021, study PRJNA423297) | Human gut metagenome, whole genome shotgun sequencing project.
GCAATACGCTGTAAATAAGATAAAAACAAATTTAACCGAAAACTTTGATCCAATTTTATTTGGATTGTAACAGGAAAATCCGACTATGAAATCTTTGAGTAAAGCAACCTTCCATTTACTGTGTTGCATCCTGCTATTGGGAACTTTCCAGAGTTGTAAAGACGACGAAACGACGCCCCCGCCTCCCGGAGAAAGCGCCACGCTCACCATTTCCGACGTCAAGGCCGAAGCCAATACCGTAACTTTCACCATCACGCCGAAAAATGTAGATGTTTATACCTATACGATCAAATCCGCGACGGTAACGCCTCAAGCGACCGTTCAGGATCCGGCCGAAACCAAAACCTTCACATACAACAGTCTGCTTCCGTCGAGCGACTATACGATCGTGGCAACAGGTTTTACACAAGGCGGTCTGGAACTCACTTCTACCGAATACAAATTCCGAACGCTCGACACGCAGGATCCCGGACTCGAAGTACCTTCCGGAGAGGAGCCGTTCATCGAATACGGCGACCAGCGGATCGCCGCCAAATCGGTCTTCTTCTACAAGGAAACCGATCGGCTCTGGTTCTTCATCTCCCCGCTCGAAGGATACGACAACTACCAGGACATGCTCTATGGCAACGGCGGAAAAAACGATTACATATCCCTCAGCTTCACGCCGAACCAGCTAAATAAATCGATCAACATGAAGAGTGCGTCCGAACGGTATTCGCTGCTCAACTCCATGTCGTTCCAACACCCCATCGCATCGGATATTTCGATGGTGACCATCGACTACCATTCATTAATCACCGACGGCGGCTTCATCGTCACCCGCGACGGGGACAAGATCGAAGGATATGCCGAAATGACCTCGGCCGCAACCGGCAAGAAACTCCGCATCTACGGTACCTGCACCTACGACCAGCAGGACGCCGAGCGGACCAGCTTCATCAGCCTCAACGACCTGAAAACTCCGCTCGGAAGCGCCTATTACCAACCGCTCGAAGAGGAAACGATTTCCGAAATCCATCTCTCGCCGGCCAGCCCCGTCATGGGAGCGCTGATCGACCAGGTGGATGAATACTACGTTCGAATCCGCTTCGACAACGCCCTGGCGACGGCTAAAACTCCGATCGACATCACCCGGATCGACAAGCTGTTCGAACTCGAAATCGTCGATCCTGCCCAACAAAAGTCGGTTACCGTCACCAATACGGACCTTCAAGGCGCGACGGGCACCATCACCCTCTACAAATACGCCCTGCAAGACAACTACCGAATCTCGTTCGATCTGCAGGTTCATGATATGCACCTCGAAGGGTATGCGGACGGGGCGTTCGAACTATACTCCTACTACTCCGGCAACAGTTATACGGTCGGAACGAACGACCCGGTCGAACTCCAATCCGCCGTCATCGACCGCCGCAGCGACGATTACTACACGATCTATCTGGCACCCCAGGCCGGTCTGACCGATTTGGAGCAAATCCGGCAGGCGGAGGGCGTAGTAACCATCAAAGCCGCACCGCAGGCACTGGACGGTCTGCTCGTTTCCTTTGCCAACGAAAAGGATGCCGGACGAATACTGTCCATCGCATATGCAGGCAAAACCTACGACAACCAGGGTGACAACACCAAGAGTACCATCCACGGAGCCACCGCAAAGCAAAAGATCGCGCTGGCCTTCTATGAAGCGACCAACGAAATGAACGGTTATTATTGCGGACCGTTCGTCGATGTGCAATAAACAACCCCGGCAACCGAAGGTCCGATCGCATCTCAAACCCACGATTCGACCGGCAACCGGTTCTCCCGGAATCTTCATCAAGCCCCCTTTTCGAAGGGGGCTTTTTTCCCACGCTTCATCCGGCGAAAGCAAAAAACAGAGCTCGGACCTTTTACTTCCGAATCGTCATCAATTTTGCCGTATTACCGAAAATCCGGAATAAAAACCACCGTCACAGTAGATATTTCAAAAAAAAACGCTAAATTTGTCAGAAACCTAAGTTGCTTCCTTAAGCCGAGCGCAATGAAACCTTCGTTTCGATTGCCGAGGCGAAAAATAGTCGAAAGAAAATCAACGCTTTCGATAAACCGAGCGCAGAATCGGAGGTGTTCGAACTCTGCCGAAGCGGAAAACAACGGCGTAAAAACGAACTGTTTCGTCGAGCCGAGGATATAACCACCAAGCCCGTTCGGTTATACGAGGCGGGAAACGGAACTCAAAACAGCAATGAACCTAAAACAGACACCATGATAAAGAAAGAATTATTACTCGGCGACGAGGCTATCGCATGGGGAGCCCTCAACGCCGGTCTTTCGGGCGTGTACGCTTACCCCGGAACCCCCTCTACGGAGATCACGGAATTTATCCAGATGCACCCCCTAACGCGCGAGCGCGGCATCCACTGCAACTGGTCGGCCAACGAAAAGACCGCACTGGAAGCGGCCCTCGGCATGTCGTTCGTCGGCAAGCGGGCCCTGGTCTGCATGAAGCACGTGGGCATGAACGTCTGCGCCGACGCTTTCGTCAATTCGGCCATGACGGGTGCCAACGGCGGCCTGGTGGTCGTAGCGGCGGACGATCCCTCGATGCACTCCTCGCAGAACGAACAGGACTCCCGCTTCTACGCCAAATTCGCCATGATTCCCTGCTTCGAACCCGCATCGCAGCAGGAAGCCTACGAGATGATCGGCGAGGCGTTCGACTTCTCGGAGAAATACCAGATTCCGGTGCTGATGCGCGTGACGACCCGCATGGCCCACTCGCGGGCCGTGGTCGAAATCGGCGAACCCCGCCAGCAAAACACGCTCCACTTCCCCGAGCGGCCCCGCCAGTGGATCCTCATGCCGGGCAACTCGCGCGTACGTTACAAAACCCTCATCGAGGAGAACAAACTCTTCGAGCAGGAGGCCGAACATTCGCGCCACAACCGCTACATCGACGGACCGGACAAATCCATGGGCATCATCGCCTGTGGTCTGGCCTACAACTATATTATGGAGAACTTCCCGGAAGGCTGCCCCTTCCCCGTGCTGAAGATCTCGCAATACCCGCTGCCGACGGCACTCGTACAGCGCATGGCTTCGGAATGCCGTTCGCTGCTGATCGTCGAAGAGGGACAGCCCCTGGTAGAGGAGATGATCCGCGGTCTGCTGGGTACTCCGATTCCGGTCAAAGGACGTTTGAGCGGCGAGCTGCCCCGCACGGGCGAACTCACGCCCGACAACGTACGCGGCGCCCTCGGTCTGCCCCGCCGCGAGAGCGAGGCGGCCAGCCAGCTCACCATGCCCCGTCCCCCGGCCCTTTGTCAGGGCTGCGGTCACCGCGACGTCTATACGGCACTGAACGACGTGCTGCGCGAGCACTACCCCAATCACAAGGTCTTCAGCGACATCGGCTGCTATACGCTCGGTTCACTGCCCCCGTTCCGGGCGATCGACACCTGCGTAGAGATGGGTGCTTCGGTCACGATGGCCAAGGGCGCTGCCGACGGCGGACAGTTCCCTTCGGTAGCCGTAATCGGCGACTCGACCTTCACCCACTCGGGCATGACCGCCCTGCTGGATGCCGTGAATGAAAAAAGCAACATCACCGTCGTAATCTCGGACAACCTCACTACCGGCATGACCGGCGGCCAGGATTCGGCCGGCACGGGACGCCTCGAGCAGATCTGCGCCGGACTGGGCGTGGAACCCGAACACATCCGCGTCGTGGTACCCCTGCCCAAGAACATGGAGGAGATCCGCCGCACGATCCGCGAAGAGATCGAATACAAAGGGGTTTCGGTCATCATCCCGCGCCGCGAGTGCATCCAGACCGCCAAACGCCACAACGCAAAAAAACAGTAGTACGACCATGAAACGGGACATCATACTTTCCGGCGTGGGAGGACAAGGCATCCTCTCGATCGCCACCGTCATCGGAGCCGCCGCCCTCAAGGAGGGACTCCACATCAAACAGGCAGAAGTACACGGCATGAGCCAGCGCGGAGGCGACGTACAGTCGAACCTGCGCATCAGCTCCGACGAGATCCTCTCCGACCTGATCCCCCAGGGCGCGGCCGACATCATCATCTCGCTCGAACCGATGGAGGCGCTGCGCTACGTACCCTACCTGAATCCGGAGGGCTGGGTGATCGCCAACACCACGCCGTTCGTAAACATCGACAACTACCCCGAACCGGAGGCCGTATTGGCTGAACTCGGGAAGCGCAAACATGCGATCCTGATCGATGTCGATGCCATCGCCAAGGAGCAATCCTCGCCCCGTGCGGCCAACATCGTGCTGCTGGGCGCCGCCGCTCCTTTCCTGGGGCTCGACGCCGACAAGTTCGAGGCGGGCATCCGCAGCATCTTCGCCCGCAAAGGCGAGCAGATCGTCGAAATGAACCTCAAGGCATTCCGCGCCGGATACGAATACGCACAAAAACACCGCAAGTAATGGCAGCTCTCATTCCGCAGAAGATGTTCGACGAGCAGCTCGCCGCCATGGACATCGAAAACTTTGCACAGGCCACGATCCGTCAGGTCGGAGCCGTCGGCGGCGCCCTCGAGAAGAACTCGGGCACCGAATTCCTACACCTCGAAATGGGCGTTCCGGGCCTTCCGCCGGAGACTGTCGGCGTCGAAGCCGAACAGCAGGCCCTCGCCCAGGGACGGGCTTCGATCTACCCCAGCATCACGGGCATCGCCCCGCTCAAGAGCGAGGCTTCGCGCTTCGTCAAGGCGTTCCTCGACATCGACGTCGCCCCCGAGGGCTGCATCCCGACCGTCGGTTCGATGCAGGGCGGCTTCTGCCTGTTCCAGATCTGCTCGCAGTGCGACCCCAAGAAAGACACCATTCTGTTCATCGACCCGGGCTTCCCGGTGCAGCGCCAGCAGGTGCGCATCCTGGGCATCAAGCACGAATCGTTCGACATCTACGACTTCCGCGCCGAGAAACTCGGTCCCAAGCTGGAGAGCTATCTCAAGCAGGGCAACGTCGCGGCGATCATCTACTCGAACCCCAACAACCCGGCGTGGATCTGCCTCACAGAGAGCGAGCTGCGCACCATCGGCGAGCTGGCAACCAAGTACGACACGATCGTTCTCGAAGACCTGGCCTACATGGGCATGGACTTCCGCAAGGAGTTGGGACATCCGTTCAAAGCTCCGTTCCAGGCCACCGCAGCCCGTTACACGGACAACTACGTGCTGATGATTTCCGGCTCGAAGATCTTCAGCTACGCCGGTCAGCGCATCGCCATCGCAGCGATCTCGGACAAACTGCGCAACCGCTTCTACCCGGCTCTCAAGGAGCGCTACGGCATCGGCCGTTTCGCCGAATCCTACGCCCTGACATTCCTCTACGCCGCATCGTCAGGCGCAAGTCACTCGGCTCAATACGCTTTGGCGGCCATGTTCAAAGCGGCGGCGGACGGCAAGCTGGACTTCGTGGCCCACACCCGCGAATACGCACACCGCGCTCACCGCGTCAAGGAGCTCTTCGAGCGTCACGGTTTCCACATCGTCTATGACAAAGACCAGAACGAACACGTGAGCGACGGATTCTTCTTCACGGTAGGCTACGGTTCGATGCCGAGTTCCGACCTGGTGGCCGCGCTGCTGCGCTACGGTATCTGCGCGATCTCGCTCACCTCGACGGGCAGCCTCCAGAACGGCGTGCGTGTCTGCGTGTCGCAGATGAACCGCGAGGAGCAGTACGACCTGCTCGACCGGCGCCTCCGCGACTTCGCGCAGGACTACGCCCGGAAATAAATCCGGCATTGCAGCTCCGGGTCGCTGTGAAATCGTCCCGGAGCTGCACTCCGGAGCAAAGAATCCGGTACGGACTCCGGGAACGACCGTTCACACCCGACGAAGAGAAGGAGCCGAATAAATTCGGCTCCTTCAAATAACCAACAAAAAAGACAAAACCTACCGTCTCCGGCCGACGACGGTGCCGAATTTTCCATCCACCGACCGACTGCCGGAAACGACATAGAAAACCAAACCCATGATCAACTACACCACTGCCGCTGAAGCTGCGAAGCTCATCAAATCCAACGACAGCGTTTATATTCAGGGAAGCGTTTCGATTCCGGAAGTGCTCGTGAAAGCGATGGCCGACCGGGGACACGAACTCCGGGGGGTGAAGGTCTATTCGGCTTTCGCCATCGGACGGGAGGAAGCGCCCTACTGCAAGCCCGAATACAAAGACAGTTTCCTCGTATATAGCCTCTTCGTGTCGAACTCCGTCCGCAACTGGATCGCTCAAGGGTACGGACAGGCTATCCCGGCTTTTCTGGGTGAGATTCCGGGGCTTTTCCGCAAGGGGATCATCCCGATCGACGTAGCGCTGCTGAACTGTTCGCGCCCCAACGAGGAGGGCTATTGCAGTTTCGGCACCTCGGCCGACCTCGCGGTTTCGGCCGCCGAATGTGCGAAGGTCGTCATCGCCCAGATCAACCCCCACGTGCCGTTCTCCTACGGCGACGCGCTGATCCACGTCTCGAAACTCACGGCCGCCGTCGAAGTCGATGAACCTCTGGTGGAGCTTCCGACCGCCCAGCCCAACGAAATCGACCGCAAGATCGGCGGCTACATCGCCGAGCTGATTCCCGACGGTGCGACCCTCCAGATCGGCGTGGGCGGCATCCCCAACGCCGTACTCGCGGCCCTGGGCGATCATAAACACCTGGGACTCCACACCGAAGCACTCACCGACGGGGTAGTACCCCTGATTCGGAGCGGCGTGATCGACAACTCGCAGAAAAAAGTGCTTCCGGGCAAAAACCTCGCGTCGCTGGCTCTCGGCTCGAAGCGGCTTTACGAATACATGGACTACAACGAAGACCTGATCATGAAGGACGTGGCATGGACGAACGACCCGTTCCGCATCCGCGAGAATCCGAAGGTCATGGCCATCAATTCGGCGCTGGAGGTCGATCTGACGGGCCAGATCTGCGCCGACTCGATCGGCACGATGATCTACTCGAGCGTAGGCGGACAACACGACTTCATGTACGGCGGCGCCCTCTCCGAAGGCGGTAAAACCTTCATCGCGCTCCCCTCGACCACCTCGAAGGGACACTCCAAGATCAAGGCCCTGCTGACGCCCGGCGCCGGCGTGGTGACCACCCGTTTCCAGACACAATACGTCGTCACGGAGTACGGTGCGGCCTACCTGCTGGGCAAAGGACTCGCCGAGCGTGCCCGCGCCCTGATCGACATTGCGCACCCCTCGGCCCGCGAAGAGTTGGAAAAAGCCGCCTGCGAACGCTTCGGCTATTCGTTCCTGCGGCTCAAATAGGCTCCTCGACTCCATGTGCAGGAATCGTTCGCGGACGCCTGTCCGCTCTGCGCGGAAGTGATTTTCTCGCAAGATCCATATATTATAAGGTATATCAAAAAACAGGACTCCTGCCGAAACCGGAATAACCGTGTATGCGGAATAACTAAAGACCGTCCCGCCTCCTTTTTCAGAGGATGGGACGGTCTTTTTTCCACACAAAATCCCCCTCTCGACCGATATATCGGGGGGGGGTAAAATTTTATTGATTTTCGATAAATTTTTCTTGTTTTTCACAAATATACTTTCTATCTTTATCGCAACAAACGATAAGAACGGACGCAGTGCCTGCAAGCGTTTCCAAAAGTCGAGGAATTACATAACGCCGGCACAGGAAACACCCCGCAGAACCCTTCGGTTTCGACCGGCAGGAACACTTCACGGATCAACAGGAAATACGCCGAAACAAAAACAGCGAACAAAATCAACGACCATAAAAAAACGGGATCACTCCCTCTCGATATGATTGTACTCGAAAACATCAACAAGACCTACCACAACGGCGCTCCGCTGCATGTACTCAAGGGCATCGACCTCGAAATCGGAAAGGGCGAGCTGGTTTCGATCATGGGGGCCTCGGGATCGGGCAAATCGACCCTGCTGAACATCCTCGGGATCCTGGACGACTACGACACGGGCAAATATTTCCTGAACGGGCGCCTGATCAAACACCTGAGCGAGACGCAGGCCGCCGCTGCCCGCAACAACATGATCGGCTATATTTTCCAGTCGTTCAACCTGATAAACTACAAGAACGCGGTCGAGAACGTCGCCCTTCCCCTCTACTACCAGGGCGTTTCGCGCCGCAAGCGCAATGCCGAAGCCCTCGAATACCTCGACCGGCTGGGACTCCGCGACTGGGCCAACCACATGCCCAACGAGATGTCGGGCGGCCAGAAGCAGCGCGTGGCCATCGCCCGGGCATTGATCAACAAGCCCCAGATCATTCTCGCCGACGAACCTACGGGCGCCCTGGACAGCAAAACCTCGCAGGAGGTAATGGACCTGCTGCGGCAGGTAAACGGGACGGGCATGACCATCATCTGCGTAACCCATGAACAGTCGATCGCCGACCAGACGGACAAGATCATCCACCTGAAGGACGGCGTGATCGGTTCGATCCAAAACCTCCGGCCATGAGAGAGTTGCTGTTGGAAATCTGGGCGTCGATCCGCCGCAACAAGCTGCGCACGTTCCTCACGGGCTTCTCGGTCGCATGGGGCATCTTCATGCTGGTCATCCTGCTCGGCTCGGGCAACGGACTGAAAAACGGCACGCTCTCCAATTTCGGGTCGATGGCCGTCAATTCGGTCATCATCAACGGCGGCTGGACCTCGCAACCCTACAAGGGCTACGACAAGTGGCGGCGCATTAACATCACCAACCGCGACCTGGAGATCCTGCGCACCGAATTTCCCGAAGTGGACAAGGTTTCCGCCCGCGTGCAGGGACCGGGACAATACAACCTCTCCCACGGACGCGACTTTCTGAACAATGCGGCCGTAGTCGGCAGCGACCCGGAATACCGCGAAATCATGAATGTCAGGGTGCTCGACGGACGCTTCCTGAACGATACCGACCTTCGGGAGCGGCGCAAGGTGATCGTCGTGGATAAAAACGTGCGGGATGTCCTGTTTCACGGTCAAAGTCCCGTCGGACAGCACCTCCTGGTCAACGGAACATCGTACAGCATCATCGGTGTTTTCGAGATGGACCAGTTCGGCTCCTACACATTCACCTTCATCCCGCTGACGACCGCCCAACTGCTCTTCAACCACAGCGATCCGAGCGTAGGACAGACCTATCTTTCGGTGAAAGACATCGACACCGATCAGAAAATGGCCGAATTCGAACAGCGGCTCCGCAATCGTCTGGCCGCCGAACACACCTTCGCGCCCGACGACGAAAGCGCCGTCTGGATCTACAACCGCATGGAAGGTTACAAGAACATGATGCTCGTCTTCGGCGGCATCAACCTCTTCATCTGGATCATCGGTCTGGGAACGCTGCTCGCAGGCATCGTGGGCGTGAGCAACATCATGCTGGTAACGGTGCAGGAGCGCACCTTTGAATTCGGCATTCGCAAGGCGCTCGGGGCCAAACCCTCGTCGATCATCCGACTGATCCTGACCGAATCGGTGATGATCACCGCCGCATTCGGCTATATCGGGATGGTGCTCGGCGTATTCGCCATGGAAGGAGTGAACAAGCTCATGACACAAACTCCGCCCGGTGGGGAGAACACGTTCAACATCTTCGTCAATCCGACGTTGAACCTCTCGGTAGCGGTAAGCGCGACGATCGTCCTGGTTCTGGCCGGACTTATCGCAGGTTACATCCCCTCCCGCCGGGCTGCCCGACTGAAGACCGTCGATGCCCTGCGGCACAATAAATAACTGCGCGACAACGAATCCCACAACGACCGGGGAACAGATAAGGAAGCACCCCGGAGTCCGAAGGACGACAAAAGTCCCCTCCCGATGAAGGGATTGAGGGGTGGGTAAGAATTGAATACGCGGCCAAGCCGCGAAACTACGACAGACCGAAAAGAGAACAGCAACAACGAGCCCGGGACACCCGGAAGAAAGAAAAGGAACCAAACTATGACAGGATTTTTCGATACGGATCGCTGGAACGAAATCTGGCAGACGATCTCCCGCAACCGCAGGCGCAGCATCATGACGGCGCTGGGCGTCTTCTGGGGTATCTTCATGCTGATCGTCCTGCTGGGTGCCGGCACGGGGCTGGGCCGCATGTTCCGCGCCCAACTGGGCGGCACGGCCACCAACGCCATTTTCATCATGTCCGACCGCACCTCCGTCCCTTACGAAGGTATGCCTACGGGCCGCAGCTGGGAACTGGACTGGGACGACCTGGAAGCGCTCCGGAAACTACCCCGCATCGAATACATCTCGGCTGTTTGCTGGGGCAATCAACGCAACATGAGCCACCAAGACCACAAAGGCGAATTCGGACTGATGGGCTACTCGCCCGACATGCAGCAGATCGCTCCTCAACAGATTCTCATGGGGCGTTACCTGAACGAAGTCGATGAACTGCGCCAGCGCAAAGTCTGCGTAATCGGGCTTCAGGTCTGGCGCGACCTCTTCCCCGGCGGAGAAGATCCCACAGGCAAAACGATCCAGATCGGCAGCTCCTACTTCACGGTCGTCGGCGTTACCAAACCCCTGGGCGGTATGATGGCCTTCAGCGACCCGGAGCGGACCGTCGTCATCCCGGCGCTGCTCGTACAGCAAATGTACGGACTGGGACGGACGATCGACATGCTGGCACTCACCGGATATGCGGACGAACCGACCCAAGAGGTGATCCAGGAGTGCCGGCAAAGCATCGCCGCACGGCACCTGATCGCTCCCGACGACAAGAAGGCGATCTATTTTCAGGATACCTCCGAGGTCTTCGGCAAGATCATGGGGCTCTTCCGAGGCATCTCCCTGCTTACGTGGATCGTAGGTCTGGGTACGCTGCTCGCGGGCATCGTGGGCATCAGCAACATCATGCTGGTGCTGGTACGCGAACGCACGCAGGAGATCGGCATCCGCCGCGCCATCGGCGCTTCGCCCCTGACGATCCTTTCGCAAATCCTCTCCGAGAGCTTCATCCTCACTTTTATCGCGGGCATCTTCGGTTTCGGTGCGGGCGTAGGCGTTCTCTCCATCGCCGACAGTTTCTACGCGCGGGCCGCCCAGATGGACCAACACCTGCCCGATATTTCATGGCAGATCTCCTTCGGTATGGGAATACTCGCGCTGGGGATCCTCGTCCTGGGCAGCCTGCTGGCAGGCATCATCCCTGCGACCCGGGCACTGCGGATCAAAGCCGTGGATGCGATCCGCGAAGAGTAAACCCCGAAACTCGAAACAAACGCAAAAAACCGACATAATATGAAAAAGTTTCTGAAGATTTTCCTGGGCATCCTGTTCCTCGCGCTGCTCGTCGGCACATTCGTCTTCCTCTGGAACAAAACCCGCCCCGTGAAGGTGGTTTACACCCTCGCAACCCCCGTGCGCGACACGATCCGTCAGTACGTCATCGCCTCGGGCAAGGTCGAACCCCGCGACGAGGTGCTCATCAAGCCCCAGATCTCGGGTATCATTTCCGAGGTGCTCTGCAAGGCCGGCGACCGTGTAAAACAGGGCGACGTCATCGCTACGGTGAAGGTCATTCCCGAAATGGGAACCCTCAATGCCGCCGAATCCCGCGTGACGGTGGCCCGGCTCTCGCTCGACCAGACCCGCAAGGAGTTCGAACGCACCGAAGCCCTCTATGCCAAAGGCGTGGTATCGCAGGAGGAGTTCGAGAAGGGGCAGACCACCCTGCGCCAGGCCGAAGAGGAGTTCCAGAATGCCGAAGACAACCTGGAAATCGTCAAAACCGGTATTACCAACCGATACAAAGATTTAAGCAACACCCAGATACGCTCCACCATCACGGGTATGATCCTCGACGTACCGATCAAGGTCGGCAACTCGGTGATCCAGGCCAATACCTTCAACGACGGCACCACGATCGCCACGGTCGCCGACATGGGCGACATGCTCTTCCGGGGCAATGTCGATGAAACCGACATCGGCCGCCTGCACGCCGGCATGCCCGTCGTGCTGACCATCGGTGCCATGCAGGGTACCGTCCTCCAAGCCACGCTGGAGTACATTTCGCCCAAAGCCGCCGATGTGAACGGAATCATCATGTTCGAGGTGAAGGCCGCCGCCAAGATCCCGGAATCGGTCTTCGTCCGTGCAGGTTACAGCGCCAATGCCAGCATCGTGACCGACAGCCGCGAAGGTGTTCTCACACTGCCCGAAAGCACCATCCAGTTCGAAGAGGGCAAGCCCTGCGTCTATATCCTCACCAGTCCTGAGGAGAGCCCCGAACAAACCTTCGAGAAACGGGACGTAACGCTCGGTCTGTCGGACGGCGTGAACATCGAAATCGTATCCGGCGTCACCGAAACGGACAAAGTCCGCAACCTCCAACAACAGTCCATCTAAATCCCTGCCACCATGAAATTCGGAACTCTTTTCATCGCACTGCTGCTCGCGGGCAGCACGGCGCAGGCCCAAATTCCGACTCCGACACCCGAAGCAGGCCCTTGGAGCCTGGACGACTGCATCCGATACGCCCACGAACATAACATACAGATCCAGCAACAGGCGCTGCAAGTCGAACAGCGCTCCGTCGAACTCAACACCTCGCGCCACAGCCGCCTGCCCGACCTCGGTGCCAACCTCGGTACGAACTTCAGCTTCGGACGAAGCCTCATCAGCAACAACACCTACGCCGACAACAACCAGGTGTCGGGTTCGCTCGGCGTTTCGGCCTCGCTGCCGCTCTTCATGGGCGGACGCATCAACCACGAAATCGCAGCAGGCAAGCTGAGCCTGAAAGCCGCTGTCCAGGACCTGGACCGGATCCGTGAAGACGTATCGGTCAATATTATGTCGTATTACCTCGACGTGCTGGTCGCAAAGGAGTTGGTTAATGTTGCAGAGCAAGCGCTCGCCTTGAGCACACAACAGGTGGAACGCAGCCGGGAGCAGGTACGAACGGGCAAAGTCGCCGAGTCGGTGCTTTACGAAAACGAAGCCCTGCTGGCGGCCGACGAATACAAACTAACCCAAAGCCGCAACGACCTCTCACTCTCCCTGCTGGCCCTGAGCCAGGCCCTGAACCGGACGAGTGCCGAAGGATTCGACATAGTCGCCCCGACTTTCGACAGCCTCACCGTGGAGTCGATGCGTCACCTGCGTAACCCGGCCGAAGTGCTCTCCTACGCCCTGGACAACCGTCCCCGCATACAGGCCGAGCGCTTCCGCCTCGAGCAGGCTCTCCGGGCGGTGCGGATGTCCCGTGCGGCTTACTACCCCCAGATCACGCTGACAGGAGGATACGGCACCAACGTCTATCACTCGTTCGCTACGGGTGCGGTAAATCCCGCTTTCGGACGCCAGTTCCGCAACAACAGCACCGAATACGTAGGGGTGGCGATCAACATCCCCATCTTCAACCGCATGGCGACCCGCAACAGCGTGCGAACGGCCAAACTGGGCGTACGGAGCCAGCAGCTCGTCCTGACCGAAGCCGAGCAGACCCTGCAAAAAGAGATCGAAACGGCCTACTACCAGGCCGATGCCGCCCTGTTGAAATACCGTTCGGCGGAAAAAGCGCTCAATTCCGCACAGGTCGCCTTCAGGTACGAAGCCGAGAAATACGCTGCGGGCCGCTCGACGACCTTCGACTACAACGACGCCAAGACCCGCATGCAGAAGGCCGAATCCGACCAGATCCAGGCCAAATACGAATTCATATTCCGCACCAAGATCCTCGATTTCTACGCGGGTTTCCCCCTGACGCTTTAAGCGCGGTAAACGAAACCCGAAGACTCCGACCGCAAGCAGTACAAGAGAGAAGCTCCCGGAAACGATTTGCGTTTCCGGGAACTTCTCTTGTCGATGTAGATTCTCTCTCTGCAGATGTTTCCGGGCAACTCTTCTCCTGTCCCAAGCGGAAAAGAGAGGCAATCCGGCGGATTCGTTCCGCAGCCTTACTCCGCGATCGAAAGATCGGCGAAGGAGAAAACTTCGGTCGAAACCTCGCCCAGCGGACCGCTCTTGGCATTGACCCCCACCTGTACTTTGACGAAGTCGATGTACTTCAGTTCGACAGGCGTTCCGTCGGGCTGCATGGCATTGGCGATTCGGAATCCGTTGCTCTGTCCCTTTCCGTCCATTGCATCGCCACCCGCAAGACAGTCGCTTCCGTAATTGTCGGCATAACCCCACTCGTAAGGGCGGTTGATCCAAAACCCTCTGTCATCGACCATATTCCGAGATTCGAGCAGCGTACCGCGCAACGTATAAGTATCGGCGGCCCAAGCCGGATAATAGAAATCCTGGTCGTGAAACTCACCCCTGTATTCGACCGTGCCGCTGCGACCTTCCGAATCGGTCCACTGCACGTCCATCCCCCTTCCGGCAGGGCGGTAATAAGTCACGGCATCTTCATGGGTACGCTCGTTGCCCGTATATCCGGCTTCGGTCTTTTCGCCGACCAACTGCCCGGGAGCGGGCAGAAATTCGTAAACCGCATGCTGGAAACGACTGCTCGCCACACTCGCCGGGCGTCGGCGCTGCTCCTCGTCCGCAAAGGCATGAACGACGATCTCGGCAGACAGCGTAGCAACCCCTCGGACGATGTTTCGCGTAAGACGCTCGGAAGCATCGCCGCCTTCGGTCACATCGACCCGAACGGTATAGTCGCCCGGCCCGTCGGGTGTAAACTTAAACACGGCACCCGTTTCGGCTACGACCGGTTCCCCATCAACCGACCAGACGAACTGCGGATCGGCGATATAAGCCAGCGACGGCGCAAGATAGACCGCACGGCCGACGAACGTGCTCCGATCGGTCGTTTTACAGTAATGAGAGAGCTTTTCGAAGCGGACCTCCGAAGGCATCTTCTCCACGACCTCCACGACAAATTCCTTGAAGGAGGTTCCGTCGTCGTTCGATGCCTCGATACGGATCGGGTAGCTCCCCACCGCCTCTTCCCGGAAGGTATAGCTCATCTGCGTAGAAACGACCTCGCCGGCACAAAGCCACCGGCAGCGGAAGTCCTCCTGGTCCGAATGCTGAATATCGGGAGTGAAGGTATATTCGACACCCGGCAGAACCTTGAGCCCCTCGGCAGGCAGTGCGAGCGAAATGACGGGCGGAGTAAGCTCCAGCACATCCACCCGCAGCTCCGCTTCAGCTTTTCCGGCAGCCGTTTCGACACGGAACGTGATATACACTTCACCCAGTTCGGTAAAGACGGCCGTATAGGTCGGTTCGGAACCTGCCAGCTTGCCATCGACGATCCATGAGTAGGTAGCTCCCTCGGCATACTCCACCGTAGGAGCGATGGTCAGCTCCCGGCCCATCTTGACGGTATAAACCCCCGACTCGCTGTCGAGCGTAATGACGGGAGCATGATCCCGGTCGTCCAAAATCACTTCGTCCTTGTTGCAGGCGGTCGTCAGCAGCGCCGCAAACACCGCCCAAAACGGGAAATATCTTTTCGAAAAAAACCACATAGCACGTTGCATATATTCGCGTTTACGGCACGCGGCAGAGCGGAAACCCGCCCTGCCGACGCACACAAAAACGATTTATCTTCAAAAGTCGTCGCCTCCGCCCGGTGCAGTCCGTCACGGACTTTTCCGCAAGTCGGAAACGATCGCCGAAATCGGTCCGGAAACTCTCCGGAAAAACATTACAGCTCGATCGTAATGTCATCCAGAGCATAATAGGCCGGCATCGAGAAGCCATAACCGTTATCGGGGCCGCCCGTCATATTGAAACGAACCTTCGCCACCTTGCCCAGCGAAGAGAGGTCCCATTTGGTCCACTCCTTAATCAGCTTGTCCTTCGATGCGAAAGTCATCGTCACGGTGCCGGTCTCCTTACCTGCGGCATCGTAACCCGTAGCATGAATCAGTACATCCTGACCCTCCTCAAGCGCAGGTGCAAGGGCATTGCCTTTGGCCGCCACACTCAAAAAATAGCAAGTCGAATTGATGTAACAGCTCTGGATCGTACGCGCTACACCGTCGGGGAAAGCGAAAATAGGACGGCTGTCGCCATAGTCGGGGTGCGCTTCGTCGTAGTTGCCGTAACCGATAAGGAAATTATCCGATCCGTCGTGGCCGCCGCCCGTAGTAGCATCCTCGTTCTGTGCATTGTACAGGTAGAGGTCAAACTCATAGGTGTTGAACTTCTCGATATCCTTGGAGTTGTAGGACGATACCATAAACGGGTATCCCCAACCTTCGGGACAGGGCGAAGTCAGCTGCGTGGTCTGATCGGTCCAGGTGTACGCCTTATCTTCGTAAACTACGGACATCGCCTTACCGCCGTTATAGTTCGCCACCACCAGCGGCGACCAGTCGTCGCCCTCGAAAGTGATCGTATAGGTCTGGGGTCCTTCGTCCGGCCCGTCGTCGTCCTTCGAACATCCGACGAAAGTTACCGCAGCCGCAGCCAGCAAAGCCAAAAATACTCTTTTTTTCATAATCTTTTATTATTTAATAAATTGTATGTTTCCTCCTGTACGAAAGATCGCCGCAAAGCATACGCTTCGGGGACTCATGGCAACACCGGGTCCGGAAAAATCGACTGAATGGGGAAATCGAGCAAACAGAGCAACCGACATTCGTGATTCCATCCCGTGACCCGCAGGTGTAAAATCTTCGTGCAAAGGCAGGTCTTCTGACTCATCCCGTCCGTCGCGCCTTCCCGGCTTCATGGCCAGTGGCAAAAGAGAGCGATCGAACTATTCCCCGAAAGGAAACAGGACTTACAGCAGCGAGCACTGTTCCGGATTCGCACCGGATTCCCTATTACTCCGCACGCTTCGAAAAAACATACGGATACCTTTTGCGGGTGCAAGTATACGAATAATATTTAATTCGAAAACTCAAAAAAACACGACGACCTCTTGACTTCGCCTTTTCGTCAGCGTATATTTGCAGACGCGCCCTTCCCGTTTCCCGAAACGGGCGCCCATCCTTTCTCTATTTTTTCGATTTCCGCCTGCCGCCGGACTCTTCCGGACGGCAATGACACTGTTTCATCCGACTAAAAAACACACGACATGCCCCGAGGACGCAACAAAGCCCTGATCGCCCGACGCGACGAAATGCTCTGCCACCGCTATCACTACTGGACCGAAACGCAGCGTCTGCGCTTCGACGACACCCTGAAAATCCTCTCCGAAGAGGAATTCTTTCTCTCCGAGGAGCGCATCCTGACCATCCTCCGCGCCAACGGCGACACGCTCCGCGAACTCGCCGGCCGGCCTACTCCGAAAATGCGAAGAGAGCGCTTCCCGACAAGGCGCCATACACCCTCTCCCCGGAAATGATCCGACGGATACGCCCGTCCCTGGCAATAAGGATATTCGGCCCGTTCATTCCTGCGATCCGGCAAAAAGAGGCATCCGCACATCTCCATTCGGAAAAAACAGCTATTTTTGCAGCCGGAACAATCCCGGAACGAAACAAAATGGACTGGTTTACGGATCTTTTTACCCAACATTCGGCCATTCAAGCCGTCGTCGTGCTCTCGCTGATCTCGGTGTTCGGCATGATGCTGGGCAAAGTGCGTTTTTTCGGAATTTCGCTCGGCGTGACGTTCGTTTTCTTCATCGGCATCGCAGCGGGCCATTTCGGACTCTCGGTCGATCCTTCGATGCTGGCTTTCGCCGAAAGTTTCGGGCTCGTACTCTTCGTCTATGCATTGGGATTGCAGGTCGGCCCCGGTTTCTTCAGTTCGCTCCGCTCGGGCGGCATCCGGCTGGTTTCGCTCGCCACGCTCATCGTCCTGACAGGTTCGGCACTGGCCGTAGGGCTCGGCTATGCGGCCCGTGTTCCCATGAGCGACATGGCAGGCATCCTGTGCGGCGCCACGACCAACACCCCGGCGCTCGGTGCGGCACAACAGATGCTCTCGCAGATGCAGTTGGACAGCAACAACGCCACGCTGGGCTGTGCATTGACCTACCCGCTGGGTGTCGTAGGCGTGATTCTGGGCATCATCGCCGTACGCAAACTCTTCGCCCGGCCCTCGGACATTCCGCAACCGGACGCCGAACATAAAAAGAATATCTTCATCGTCGAATTCAAGATTTCCAACCCCGGCGTCGTCGGCAAAAGCATCCGCGACGTCGCGGCATACAGCCACCACCATTTCGTCATCTCCCGCCTTTGGCGTGCCGGGCAGGTTTCGATTCCGACTTCGGACTCGACCCTCGAATCGGGTGATCTGGTACTGGTAATCACCTCGCCGGACGACGTGCAGGCACTGGAACTCCTCTTCGGCGAGCGGGTACAGAAAGACTGGAATACGCACGACATCGACTGGAACGCATTGGACAGCCAGCTCATCTCCCGGTCGATCATCGTCACCCGCCCCGAAATCAACGGCCGCAAACTCAGCTCGCTGCGTCTGCGAAACCTGTACGGCATCAACATCAGCCGGGTGCATCGTTCGGGCGTACAACTGCTCGCCACGCCCGATCTCACGCTGCAACTGGGCGACAGCCTGACGGTAGTGGGTGAAGCGCAGGCGATCGAAGGCGTCGAAAAAATCCTCGGCAATGCCGTCAAACAGCTCGACGAACCCAACCTGATTCCGGTTTTCATCGGTTTGCTCCTGGGCCTGCTGCTGGGAAGCATCCCTTTCGCGGTACCGGGTATCAGCCTCCCCGTCAAACTGGGACTCGCAGGCGGCCCGATCATCCTCGGCATCCTGATCGGGACCTTCGGCCCCCGCATCCACATCGTCACCTACACCACGTTGAGCGCCAACCTGATGCTCCGGGCATTGGGACTGTCGCTCTATCTGGCCTGCCTGGGGCTCGAAGCGGGCGCCCATTTCGTCGAAACGATCATGCGCCCCGAAGGAATGCTCTGGATCGGACTGGGATTCCTCCTCACGTTCGTCCCCATCGTTATCGTAGCCGCCCTGTCGCTGCGGTTCTTCAAACTCGATTTCGGACAGGTAGCCGGCATCATGTGCGGCAGCATGGCCAACCCGATGGCGCTGAACTATGCCAACGACTCGATCCCCGGCGATCATCCGGCCGTGGCGTACGCGACGGTCTATCCCGTATGCATGTTCCTGCGGGTCATCATCATTCAGATTCTGATCATGTGCTTTATTTAGCGGTCGCCGGACGGCAGACCGCCCTGCGTTCCGAAGAGGCGCAGCGAACGGAACCGGGGACTCAACGCCCGACATCCGGCAGCTCCGCCACACGGCGGATCTCGCCTTCGAAATTGGGGGTAAAGATCCCGCCGCCCACTCCTTCGGCGATCTCGCGCAGTGTCCAGAAGCGGCCTCCGTCCAACTCGCCGCTCGGTACGACAGGCCCATCGTACACCGTCTTATAGACATAGACCAACTCCCGTTCGCGTTCCGACTCGAACAGGTAGGTCAGCACGTGCTGCGGCACGAAATCCGTCACGCCGACCTCCTCGCGCACCTCGCGCCGCAGGGCAACGAGAGGCTCTTCCCCCCAATCCACATGGCCGCCTACGGCCGTATCCCACCGTCCGGGCTGGATATCCTTCCACGCCGGACGTTTTTGCAGGTAAAGCTCCCCACGGGAGTTGAACAGATGGAGGTGCACCACCGGATGCAACAGCATCGACCCGCCGTGGCACTCGCCCCGCGTGGCCCGGCCGACGACACGTCCGGCAGCATCGACCACCGGGAACAGCTCTTCCCGATTATCCGCGCATTTCATTTTCCGACAATATTCTATGAGTTTTATTCCGACCGTAAAGACTGCAATAGACGGAGAACATGACGAAGCCCAGCAGGGCCATCGCCGCACCGGGCAGGGCGGCATATTGAGGCCCCAGACCGAAACTGATCGGCAGACCGCCGAAGTAGGCGCCCAAAGCGTTACCGAGGTTGAACGCGATCTGGATCGACGCGGCGCCGAGCATCTCCCCGCCCGGCGCATTCTCCAGAATAAGCAGTTGCTGGGGCGATGAAACCCCGAAGAGCGAAGCCGTCGTCAGGAACATCAGCGGAATCACGAGCCAGTCGATCCGAGCCGCGAAGAAGATCCCTACGAGCAACAGACATATCATCCCCTGAATAAAACGGGCGACCCGTTCGGGAGAGAAGCGGTCCGACAGATGCCCGCCCGCGAGATTACCCACCAGCATTCCCAGCCCCGCGACCATCATCACGGCTGTCATCGCCTGCCCGGGGATGCCCGCCACACGCGTCATGGTCGGAGTCACGTAGCTGTACCAGCAGAAAACTCCTCCATTGGCCAGCAGCGTAGCCAACAAAATCAGCCAGGGAGCCCGCGAACCGAGGAACCGGAATTGCCCCTTCAATCCCGTATCGGGCAGCGCCGGCAGGGCAGGCACCCAGCGGGCGATCAGCAGCAGAGCCATAATTCCCCACAGCCCGACCATCCCGAAAGCCAGCCGCCACGAAAGATAGCTGCCCAAATAGGTACCCAACGGCACACAGAACAGGTTGGCGACAGTCATCCCGAGGATCATGATAGACACGGCCTGGGTTTTGTGTCCCGGATCGGCCACCCGCTCCGCAACAATCGAACCTACCCCGAAGAAAGCCCCGTGAGGCAGGCCCGACACGAACCGCATCGCCAAGAGCACCCAAAAGTCGGGTGCCAGCGAAGCGCAGACGTTACCCAGAACAATAAGAGCGGCAAGAGCGAGCAGAATCCCCTTCAACGCCCGCTTACGTGCAATGAGCACCGTCGCGGGAGCCCCGACGCAAACCCCGATGGCATAGGCCGAAATCAGGTCCCCGGCCCGGGGGATGGAAACGCCCAAATCCCTCGCCACATCGGGCAGAATCCCCATCATGACGAACTCGGCCATGCCGAGAGCCAACGTGCCGAAAGCCAGGGCGATCAAACTCTTTTTCATAAATCGACTCTTTTTACCGACGGCTCCGCACTCCAGGTACGGAACCTTTTTCGCAACTTTCGCATCCTTCGGACCGCTCCGCAGCTCGACAATACGGCGCGTCCGAAGCACGGTCTTTTGATTCGGAGAACAAAAATAGCGCATATCTTCCCCTCTTCCGCCTAAAACGAAAGAATTTCTCACCGACCCGACAAACCGGCCCTCCCGGATTCTACCTGACGGGATGAATCCGGGAGGGCCGATTATATCCTATCCGAAAGCCCAAAGAGAGCCGTATGACTGAGATCAATACCCCAGCCAGTGAAGCCACTCGAGCGCTTCGGGCGTCAGCTTGTCATCGCGGTCCACCCAGGTTCCGGACTCGATGAGCAACGTTTTATACTCCTCGATACGGCGCGTGATCGGAAAATCGGGTCGCGGCAGCGCACTCTTCTCCGCACGCTCCGAAGGGCGAATCGTCCGGTCGAAAACCTCCCGAAGCACCGGGCGCCGGTGTCCCTCCCACTTGAAATCTTCGAGAAAAAGAGCCTGCGTCTCCGGAATCTTATCCATCGGGAAGATCGAAAAGACCGGCTGATTGCGGTAGGTAATGCCTTCGACCGTATTGTTGTCGATATAGTAGGTAGCCGCACCGCTTTGGATAGAAACCAGCCCCACCGGTTCGGGCGAATCGTCCTCCTGCATATAATAGATGGTCTGCACGTTACCGTCCACGTCGTTGCGATAGATCTTGTTATCGCGGAAATAGGCAGTAATCAGCTTGCCCGTCACCTGGTTGTAAGTCATCGTGTCGATCTCGCTCGACATAACCGGACGGCCGACGAATTCCGCTTTCTGGAGTTTGGAGTTTTCGGTATAGATCTTCATCACGTCCGAAGTGATCTGGTTGTCCTGATTCCAAAGCACGGGATCGATATAGAGCAGGATCATCGAGTCCGTGGAAACGGCCACCAGGGAATCGCAGACCGCCTGGAAGTCGTTGCGGAAGATCTTTACCCGGCGATACCCCTTGACCAACCGGTAGAGGGAATCTCCAGCAGGTGCAGCGATCGAATCCCCCCGCAAAGAGTCCGCTGCCGCAACCCCGGCCTTGAGCGAATCGAGCTGCATGGAATCGCGTCCCAGCGAATCCGCAGCAAGAGAGTCCCGGAACAAAGAATCCAACGCGGCAAAAGCCCTGGCCTCCCGCAGGGAGTCGGCGACCAGCGAATCGAGAGCCGACGCCGGAAGCTTGCCTTTCAGGATCGCCTTCCCGGTTTTGGCACGCCGCTTGGCCCAGATTTTCTCCATACGTTCGGCGCGGCGCTCCAGGTTCTTTCTGCGCAATGCCTCCTCCTTCTGTTTCGCAGCGTCGAGCTTGGCAGTAGCCCGAGCCTGACGTGCTTTGGCGATCTGCGCCAGCTTCTCCTTGCGGGCCGCTGCCGCCTGCGCCTTTTTCACGGACGCTATGCTGTCGGCCTGTGCCCGCAATTGAGCTTTCAAGCTGTCGGCCTGGGCTTTCCGCTCCCGCTTGGAAAGAATATGCACGGAAGAATCCGCAGGAAGCGATTTTGGACCGGCCTGCGCAAGGCTGTCGGAAAAAAGCGTATCCACCGCAGAAACGGCGGCCACGGAATCGGCAGGGGTCATTCCGCCCCCCACCCGATCAAGGCTGTCGGAAAGAAGCGTATCTATTGCTGGGGCGGCATCCAGAGAATCGCCCCCCGTTCCTCCTTTTTCAGCCGGAACAGCCGCTATGGGTTCTGCAGCGGAACCAGAACCGGCATCCGCAGTTTCGGACGAGGTTTCGACGGCTCCGGCCGCAGCCTGCGGAGCAGCGGCATCCGCCTGCGATCCATCCTGCGAGGCTTTTGGACCCGCAGCACTCGGTTTCGCAGCCAGTGAATCCACAGACGGTCCCCCCTTAGAGCCGGCCAGAGAATCTGCCGCCAATGCCGCCGCCTTTGCCTTCACCTTCGCCAACGAATCGGCACGTGCCTGCTCGCTCTTCGAGATCGTATAAAGAAACATCGAATCGGCACACATATAGAGCGAATCGCTCTGACTCGTATCGTAGCTGACCACCGAAGGTCGCTGCGTGAGCAGAGCATTGCCCGGCTCCTTCCAATATTCGCCGTAATCGCCGAAAGCGAGCACTTTGTGCTCGGCGTCGTCGATCTGGATATTCCGGAACAAAAGAGCATGCCCGGACTCCCGGTAATAGTCGAGGCTGTCGCTCCACAGCTCCTGCTTTTCGGTCATCACATACCCGTTGCGAGTCAGCACGTAAAGCTCGCGCGGCTTTTCGTAACGTCCCCGGTCGGCATAAATGTAATCGCCGCCTTCGTTCCAGATGTTGGTTCGCTCGAAGAAATGAGCCTGGTCGGTATCCGTATCGTACACCACCGAATCGCCCTTGAGTTCGTACTTGTCGTTGCGCATCTCGACACGATCCACACAGATAATCTGGTGCGTATCAGCATAATAGTAGCCCCGGTCGGATTCGAGGTGATTCTCGCGGTTGGTCAGCATACCGCCTCCGCTGAAAGTACCGATATTGTCCAGCGTATTGAACCGGAAATCGTAAGTATAGAGCGTCGCATCCCCATCGACGACCTTCACCAGCGGAGCATAGACCCGCGCCTCGTTGATCTCACCGTTGTAGTCGGCCCGGTCGCCGTAAATGTATGTCTCTTTTTTATTGATCAGTACGTTGCCGAAGCACTCGATGCGCTTGTCGTTGTAGCGGATCGCGCTGTCGCAGGTAATGACCGCCCCGTTGTGCTGGGCCGCGAAATGCCCTACGAGCACCGTCGCGGTCGTATCGCCGTAAGGAATGGGATATCCCCGGTCGGCGACGAAATCGACCACCTTGTTCGACTCGGGGTCCTGGGCCGGAGCACCCGGAGCCGACGGGGTATGAACACCCGCAACGGGAACGGCCAGCGGCCTGTTCCCCGCGAGGATCACACCTCCGGCGACACCTGCGACCAGCAGTGCGCACACTATTTTTCGCAATCCCTTCGGCATCGGACGATCTCTATTTTACCCAGTTCTTATTTTCGAACTCTCCGTCCCGAAATTCGGGATCGATATAAATGTACATGCCCTCGATCTTCTTGTCGAGCCACTCCTTGAACACTTTCTCGCGTTTGGCGTTCAGCGCCAGCTGTTCGACGCGAATATAGTCCTCATTGAGCGAAACCTTGTGCGGAGGGATCACCTTCACGAGCTTGACGATCTTGCTGAGCTGGTTGCCCATCCAGTCTTCGGTCTGATAGGCGTCGGAAATTTCGCCCTCCTTAAGATTGCGCAGGGCATTGTAGTCGTCGAGGCTCTTGCCACCGGCCCGGCCGAAATCCTCCTTCAGAAAGCGTGTTTCGGTCGCACCAGCCTCATAGTAATGCGCCGCCTCCAGCAAATCGTGGTTGGTCACCACGCCGCCGTTCATCTTCGAATTATCGTCGTCGGAAAACTTCCGGGCCGCCTCCTCGAAAGTAATCGAATCCTTACGGATCAGGTTTGCGATACTGTCCAGCATACGGGCCGGAGCCGCCAGCTCCTCGAGCGTATAGGAGGGTCGCAACACGATATGACGCGCATGGTACATACGCCCCTTCTGGTCGATCAACTGAATCAGGTGATAACCGTATTGCGTTTCGACGACCTCGGAAACCTGCCCCGGCTTCAGATCGGCCAATGCGTCCGCAAACTGCCGCACGAACCCGTCCAAAGGCTGGGGGTCCAGTTCGCCGCCGCTGATAGCCGAACCGTCCATCGAATACATGCGGGCCATGATGTCGAAACGGGTCTGCCCCTTGATGATGCGCTCGCGCATATCCAGCAACCGCTCCTTGGTGCGCTGCTTGGCCTCCTTGATCGACGCCGGGAAACGGGTGATCTGGGCATAAACGTACTGTTCGGGGATAGTCGGCAGACTGTCCGGATCGGTCTTCTTGTAGTAACGCTCCACCTCGCCGGGAATCACCTTGATTTTCCCTACTACGGAACTCTGCATAGCCTGGGCGTATGCCTGCTCCTCGTAACGCTGACGCAGCATTTCGCGCACGTTGAAGATCGGCATATGCTGTTTGGTTTCGAGCGCGGCGATAGAACCCGCATCGTCGATGAGCGCCTGCAAATGGGCTTCCACCCGCTGTGCGATGCCCGAATAGCTGACATCCACCGAATCGATGAGCGCCTGATTGAACAGCAGCTTCTGCATCAGCAGTTGTTCGAGCGCTTCGTCGTGGGGATCGCGGTCCGAAGTGTAACCCTGCTGGCGGCGCTGTTCCACCAGCTCGCCCGCATATTCGTCCACCTCCGACCAGAGGATCGACGATCCGCCGACGACGGCCACCACGCGGTCCAGCATCACCTGCCGCTTCTGGGCGGCCCCTGCAAAAATCGCCAGCACCAACGCTGCGCAAAACAGAATCTTCTTGCTCATCAGTTCTCTATTTTTTCTTCTTCATGGATCTTCACTCTCCCCTCCTCGACCGCTTTTCGGTAAACCTCCTCGTCGTAGGCCCGAATGATCTCGTTCTGCCGCTGGTTGTAGAGGATGCGGCGCACGATCGCCTCGCTGCGCTCCAGCGGTTCGGGATCGCCCGGACGAAGCACGTCGCTTATTTCGAAATAGTAGCGCGAATGACCGTCGCTCATCTCCTGTACGGCCCGCGAGGAGAGCAGGGCGTCGTAACTCTGGTTGCGCAATGTGGGCAGATAGCCCAGAAACTCGGAGAAGGTCACCCACGAAGAGGAGAAATCGTTCAGTACGAAATTGTTCTTGGTACAGATGTCGGCGAACTCTTGCTGCCGGGATGAGCCGGGCTGCGTCATCAACTTGCGCAGCTTCGGCGCCTGCCGGTTGTTGGCGTCGAAGCGAACGATCCGCCCCTTGACCAGGGTTTGATTGACCTTGAAATCCGACGCGTGTTCACGGTGATAGGCAGCAATCTGATCGGCGGTAACGAGCGTATCGATGCGCTCCTCGATCAGATGCTGGTCGAACTTACGGATCAACAACGCCTGGCGGTACTCCTCGACCAGCGAATCGATGTCCTGCTCGGCATCGGAGAAAAGTTCTTCGGCCTCGTGCAATTTAAGCTGTTTGTGCACCCACTTTTCGACATAACGGTTTACGAAAGCCACGCTGTCCTCGCCGACCACTCCCTTCGGAATCGCAGCCTTAACCTCTCGCGCGTACAATTTTCTACCGGCAGCCTCGGCCAACACGACCCGACCTCCGCCCCAATAGCGGGGCACTTCCTGGCACCCTACCGCAAGTACGAGCAGCAGAACAGCTCCTATTTTGGCACAAAAACTCATAACTACAAGGGACAAAGATAATGAAAGCCGAGAGCCTAACCAAATTTATTTGAGTTAAGCCGAGGCGCATCCTATCGTCTAAAAAAGATACTTTTTACCCGAACCTAACGTACCGTGCATCCCGAATATTACATTACGCCCTAATTTATCGTATCGAAAAAACCGGATGCTCCGGTGCAGATAATCCGGGGAAAACCGGCACAGACAATACTTCTGCATGATACCCGCCGACGATCCCGCTCCTGCGGTACGCCGCAAAATAGCCCCCGACCGTCACAACAGGTTACCGGATCGTATTTTTATCCAACTTTTTCACCCGGGCCAGCAAACGGTAGATCATATAGCCCGATGCGGCGAAAAGCACGAGCGCAACGACGTAAACGATCGTATAAAGTGTATCGCTGCCGATAACCGAACGTATCGTGGCCCCGTCCAGTCCGACCATAATCAACAGGAAAGCCGCGCCGTTGTTCATGGCATGGAGCAGAACGACCGAAAAGATCGAATTGGTCTCGATGTAGATGAAACCCAGGATCAGGCCCATCACGAAAGCATTGACCGCCAGCGCCGGATGTCCGTGCAACACGGCGAAGAACGCCGACGAGAGGAACAAAGCCGCTACGACGCCGTACTTGGCCCGCACCGACTCGAGAATGATGCCCCGACAGAGGAACTCCTCCAACAGAGGAGCCATAACCACCAGCGTAATGATCGCCCAGAAGCCCCGGCCGTAAACTGCGGACGAAGGCATCGGAAGCAGCTCCACCACCGGTTCGATGACGATACCGGCAGCCAGCATCATCACCAGTCCCCAAAGCAGCAGAACCGGATTGAGGCCCCGCGCCGAAAAGCGCAGCGTCTTGCGCGTTCCGTGCCGCAAGCGGCGATAGAACAGCGTGAAAAGAATCATCAGTCCCATCGTCACCAGGTAGGTGAAAGCCGTAAAACGCGCCAGAGCGTCCTGTTGTTCGGGCGTCGGAGCGACGTTGCCGCGCAACAAGTCCCAGTCCGGAAAATCGAACCCGGCGAGACGGGCGGCAAGCAGTCCGACGAATTGTAGCAAATACCAGATTCCTACCAGAGCCAACAGGTCGATAAGGGTCGGAAATCGATATTTATGAGCCGGTTGCGGCGTTTGTCCCCGATCGGATGTTCCGGGAGTATCCCCAACAGGAGCTTGCGGACGGACATCGGACGGAGTCGTGGAATCGGTATGTACCATAGCTTCTATGTTTTATCTTCGGTATAAAGACCTGTTTTACGCTTCGAAGATAGGCATTTTTCGGGTATCGTTATGGTTTTTCCCGATAAAATTCGTATTTTTGGCCGATTATAACCCGTTAAAATCAGCAAACATGGCAAAGGTCATCGCATTGGCCAATCAGAAAGGCGGCGTGGGCAAGACGACCACGGCCATCAACCTCTCGGCGTCGCTCGCGCTGCTGGGCAAGAAAGTTCTCCTGCTGGACGCCGATCCGCAGGCCAACGCCACGTCGGGACTGGGCTTCGATATCAACCTGGAGGGCATTTACGAGTGCATCACCGGAGCGAAGACGGCGGCCGACGTAATCCTCCAAAGCCCGGACGTAAAGAACCTCTGGCTGCTCCCCTCGTCGATCGACCTGGTGGCCGCCGACACCGAGCTACCGAAGATGGAGAACGGACACCACGTGATCCGCCGCATCGTGGAGAGCGTGCGCGACCGTTACGACTATATCCTGATCGACTGCTCCCCCTCGCTGGGCTATACGACGGTGAATATCCTTACGGCCGCAGACACGGTGCTGATTCCCGTACAGTGCGAATACCTCGCGCTCGAAGGGCTCTCGAAGCTGCTCAACACCATCCGCATCGTCAAGAACGGACTGAACCCGGCGCTCGAAATCGAAGGCTTCGTGCTGACGATGTACATGCGCAACCGCCTCAACAACCAGGTGGTGAACGAAGTTCGCAACCACTTCGGAGAGCTGGCCTTCGACACAATAATTCAACGCAATATCCGTTTAGGAGAAGCCCCCTCGCACGGAAAACCCGTCATCTTGTACGATGCTTCCGCCGTCGGGTCGGCTAATTACCTCACGTTGGCCAAGGAGCTCCTGAAACGCAACCGCAAAAGCAATCAAAAAGCAAAATAGCATTATGAAACAGAAGGGATTAGGACGCGGTCTGGACGCCATTTTCGGGAGCGAACACCTGGATGCCAGGCTCAAACCGATGACCGAAATGGCGGAGATCTCCGTTTCGGCGATCTTCCCCAACCCCACGCAGCCGCGCACGGAGTTCGATGAAGAGGCGCTCGAAGAGCTGGCCGACTCGATCCGCACGCTGGGCGTAATCCAACCCATCACGGTCAAACGCACCGACGACGGACGCTACCTGATTATCAGTGGCGAACGCCGCTGGCGGGCCGCCCGCAAAGCCGGACTGGAGTCCCTGCCCGCCTATATCCGCGAAGTGGACGACGAGAACCTGCATGCTATGGCCCTGGTGGAGAACATCCAGCGCGAAGACCTCAACGCCATCGAAATCGCCCTGGGAATGCAGCGGCTGATCGACGAATGCAACCTCACGCAAGAGGCGCTCTCGGAAAAGGTCGGCAAAAAACGCTCGACGGTGTCGAACTACATGCGCCTTTTGAAACTGCCCAACGAAGTACAACTCGCCCTCAAGGAGGGGCTTATCTCGATGGGACACGCCAAAGCGATCGCCGGAGCTCCCGAAGAGTTGCAACTGCGCCTGCTCAAAAAGTGCATCCGCAAGGGACTCTCCGTGCGCCAGATCGAGGAACTGGTCCGCGCACTGACCGACCCTGCGGCAAAACCCGCAGCTCCGGCCGAAGACGAGGAGTATCCCGAATCGTATGCGCGGCTGGTGGAGCAGCTCGAAAAATTCTTCTCGCAGGAGATCAGCATCAAACGCTCGAAAAACGGCGGCGGTCGCATCGTGATCGACTTCTCGGACGACCGGGACATCGACCGCTTCATCGAAAAATTCGAGAAAAGAGGCGCTTCCGCCGAAATCCGCAACAATAAATAGATGAAACACACCCGGGGATATATCCGTCTGTTGGTGCTTTTCGCCTTTCTCGCATTGTGCGGAGCAGGCGAAGCATCGGCCCAAGTTCCGTTGGACCGTTACCGTAGCGCGAAAACTTTCGTGCGCAGCGGTCTGATGCCCAAACCGGACAGCCTGGCCAAAAACCATCTTACGGACTCTCTGCTACTGATGCGGGTGGACTCTCTGCTTCAGGACAGTACCCTGCGCGATTCGCTGCTGCGTTCGGGCATCGATTCGCTGCGGCTCCGGGATTCGCTGGCTGCGAGACTGCACCCGCAATTCGTCCCCGACTCGGCCCTGCTTCTGAAAACCGACTCCCTGCCCGCAGCACTCGGAGCGCCCGACTCGCTCGCAGGCCGAAAAGACCTCCGCCCCCGGCGCGATACCATCTCGCTGTCGGGCGTAAGTTGGATCTCGCTGGTAGCGCCCGGTTTCGGACAGATCTACAACAAGCAATATTGGAAGCTGCCGATCCTCTACGGAACGGTAGGTGCGGGACTGACCCTCTTCTTCCACGAAAACAACACCTACAAACCTCTCAAACGACAATACAACGCCCTGCTGGAAAACGGTACGGCCCGCACGGAGGAGTTGGACGACGTACAGTCCCGTATGATCCGCAGCAATACGCGCAGGCAGATCTATCTCGGGCTTACGGTCGCCTCCTACCTTTACTTCCTGGGCGATGCGGCGGTCAACTACCGCTACGACGCCTCCCCCGTAAAGAAAGCCACGACACTGGCCACGATCTTCCCCGGTGCCGGACAAGTCTATAACAAAAGTTACTGGAAACTGCCTTTCGTCGTAGGCGGACTGGCAACCACGATCTATACCATCGACTGGAACAATCGCGGCTACAAGCGTTTCAAGAAAGCCTACTCCGATCGTAGCGCCTACGACAAAGCCCTGGAAGAGCACCAGAAAGACCCGGAGCACCATCCCGACCCGCCTGTAGCCAAGGGCGAATTCGGTACTAAGTACTCAGCGGAATTTCTCAAAAACCTCAAGGACAATTACCGCCGCAACCGCGACTTATGTATCATCATCACTGCCGGACTTTACGTGCTGCAAATCATCGACGCCCATGTGGACGCTCATCTGAAAAGTTACGACATTTCGGACGATTTAAGCGTAGAGTTCACGCCGGCGGTGAATTACGTCTATTCCCCGACCGTCGGCGGACACCGCCCGACTTTCGGATTCAACTTCAACCTGAATTTCTGATTCCATCATGAGAAAGATCCTCGCCTGCACCCTCTTTCTTTCGATCCTCCTCGGCTGCGCGACCGCAACCGCCCAGAGCCGCAAAGAGCGCCGTGCCAAGAGAAAAGCCAAGACCGAAAAGCAGGCTTCGAAATCGACCCATACTCCCGTTTCGGTCAAACCGGAGAAAACAGTGACAGAAAAAACGACCGTACAGCAAACGGAGCCTTACTGTCCGGAACTGAATCGCAATCTCACCCCGGCCCAGATCGACTCGCTCGTGGCTCTCTGGCGGGAAAAGCAGACTCTGCAATCCTACGATACGTTTTTCAACGACTACATCGACATCGACAGCCTCGCTTCCTCGAGTGACACGACCCCCGATTCAGTCTATGCCAACCGCCTGCGGGCACTCGTATCACCGGTGCAACTCCCCTTCAATCCGATCGTCAAAAACTACATCCGCCGTTACGTCGATACCCGTTACGGGACAATCAACCGGGTGTTGAGCCTCTCACGCTACTATTTCCCGCTGATCGAGGAAGAGCTCATCAAGGCCGACCTGCCCGTCGAGCTGCGTGCCCTGCCGATCATCGAATCGGCTCTCTCGACCACGACCACCTCTCCGATGGGTGCTGTCGGACTGTGGCAATTCATGCCCGCGACAGGCAAAAGTTACGGACTGGAGATCAATTCGTTCGTCGATGAACGTCGGGACCCGGTGCAAGCGACCCGCGCCGCCTGCCGTTATCTGAAGGACCTTTACAGCATCTACCACGACTGGACACTCGCCATCGCCGCCTACAACTGCGGCCCGGGCAACGTAAACAAAGCCCTGGCCCGCGCCGGCGGAGGGACGACCTTCTGGGACATCTACGAATACCTGCCCCGCGAAACTCGCGGGTATGTACCGGCCTTCGTCGGAGCCTCCTATGCCTATGCCTACCACCAGCAGCACGGTATCCAGAGCGAAAACCCGCCCATGCCGCTGGCGACCGATACGATCCGCGTCACCCGCCTGCTCCACCTGGGACAAGTAGCCTCGACACTCGACATTCCCATCGAAACTTTGCGGACACTCAATCCGCAATACAAAATGGACATCATCCCGGCTACGATCAAAAGCTACACGCTGGTACTCCCCCAGCACTACCTCTGCCAGTACATCGCCAGCGAAGAGGAGATTCACCGGAAGGACTCCACCTATCTGAAAGAGTACATCAATCCGGCCAACATCGAAAAGAAGAAACTCGCGGACGCCACCCCCGCATACACCACCTACACGGTCAAGCGAGGCGATACGCTGGGTGCGATCGCCCGCCGTTACAGAACCACTACGGCACAAATCATGAAGCTGAACAAGCTGAAAAACGCCAACAAGCTGCGGGAAGGCCAACGGCTCAGGATCCCGATCCGCCGATAATCTTCGTCCGATGAACACATCGACCGATACCATCGTCGCTCCCGCCACCGCTTCGGGCGGAGCCATCGCCGTCATCCGATTGAGCGGTCCCGAAGCCATCGCCTGCTGCGACCGCATCTTTCGGGGGCGCAAACCGCTGGCCGAAGCCGCCGGGCACACCCTGCACTACGGCGAAGTCATAGACGGGGACAGAACGATCGACGACGTAGTCGCGGCCATCTATCGTGCACCGCACTCCTACACGGGCGAAGATGCCGTCGAGCTATCGTGTCACGGATCGCCCTACATCGTCTCCGAAATCATCGCACTCCTGCTTCGCTCCGGCGCTCGTATGGCGCAACCGGGCGAATTTACCATTCGGGCCTTCCTCGCAGGCCGGATGGACCTCGCGCAGGCCGAAGCCGTCGCCGATCTGATCGCCTCCGATTCCCGGGCTTCGCACGCCATGGCCTCGACCCAGATGCGGGGCGGATATTCGGCGGCACTGGGTGCGTTGCGCGACGAACTGCTGCAACTGGCCTCGCTCCTCGAACTCGAACTCGACTTTTCGGAAGAAGACGTTCAATTCGCCGACCGTGCACGCCTGCGGGAGATGATGCACCGCATCGAAAGCGAAATCACCCGCCTGACGGACTCGTTCAGACTCGGCAACGCCATCAAAAAAGGGGTGGCCGTCGCTATTGTCGGAGAACCCAATGTCGGCAAAAGCACCCTTCTGAACCGTCTGCTGGGCGAAGAGCGGGCCCTGGTATCCGACATCGCAGGCACCACACGCGACACGATCGAAGAGACGCTCAATATCGACGGCGTTCTGTTCCGCTTCATCGACACCGCCGGGCTGCACGATACCGCCGACCGCCTAGAACAGATGGGCATCGACCGCACGCAGGAGATGATCCGCCGCGCACAAATCGTACTTCAGGTCGTCGATGCGACCTGCCCGATACCTCCCGCCATACAGATTACGTCCGAACAGACTCGCTTGCTCATCGTCAATAAATGCGACAGCCCGGATGCACGTATCACCGAATCGAAGGTATCCTCCGGCTGCGGGGTCGAATACGGAGTATCGTCGGCAAACCCCGACATTCTTTTCATCTCGGCAAAAACCGGCGAAGGAATCGAACGGCTCCTTGCCAGACTCCGCGCGACTTTCGACACCGGAAGCATCTACGACGGTGATCCCGTCATCTCGAACAGCCGCCATCTGGACGCCCTGCGCCAAGCCCTCGACGCCCTGCACCGAGCCCTCACGGCCCTCGATGACGATCGTCCGGCCGACCTCTTAAGCGAAGACATCCGCCAGGTCATCCACCACCTGGGCACCATCACAGGCGAAATCACCAACGACGATATTCTCATCCAAATATTCTCGAAATTCTGCATCGGCAAGTGATGGCTTAGAAACTGCCATAACTAACTATAACCATTCAGAATAAAGTCGCTGTATTTCAGCGACTTTTCTATTTTAACACTTTCCAGTCCATATTTGGAGGTAACGGTTTTTATCCATATTTTTCTATCATATTTCTACCGTGACACAAATTCACGGTTAGCCCGAATGTCACAGTGACGCATTAGTTGACGTGTGTTGACAATGGTTTACATGTGTAGACAAAAAGGGAAATTAAAAAACAAAGAAAATGATATAGAAATATGGAAGTAAAGAGAATTTGTCAATGGTGCGGAAAACCATTCATTGCACAGAAAACAACGACCTGTTATTGTAGCCCTCAATGCTCGAAGCGAGGTTACAAACATCGTATCAAGGAGCGCAAAATGGAACTGCGCCATATTCAGGAAATGCAGGAGTTGCGCTCCAGTTTGGAGAAACAAGAATATTTCACTTTTTCGCAGGCTGCCCGATTGATGGGTGTGAGTCGTCAGTACATTTATAAATTAGTCAAAGAGGATAAACTTAGAGCATCCCGAATTAGCGGAAGAATGGCTTTGGTAAGGCGTGCAGACATAGAGTTAATGCTCAAAAGCAAACCTTACGAACGACTGGTTGCGAAAAACGACTTCAACATCTCCGAGTATTACACAGCCGAAGAGATTGCGGAAAAATATAAGGTCAACGCCAAATGGGTGTGGACTTACACTCGGCAACATAAAGTGCCGAAAGTGAGAATCCGCCAGTTCAACTATTACAGCAAGAAACATATCGATGCTGCCTTTGCCAAATACGAGGTAGATTCCGACCTTACTGAATGGTACACACCGGAAGAGATTCAGGAGAAGTACGGTATGACACGTGTCGCCATCCGTTCGCAAGTGTATCGGAACAACATTCCCTCCAAGAAAGAGCATGGGCAGATATTCTACTCAAAGCTCCACTTCGACCTCTCGAAGAGTTCCGAACAGGAGAGCAAGGCGGAATACTACACCGTCAAGGAGGCGATGGAGAAATTCAAACTCTCTCGTGATTCGGTTTACGGTATTCTGCAATTCCATCAGATCAACCGGGAGAAGAACGGACGGTTCGTCAGATTCCTGAAAGTGGAGTTTGACCGGGTAATGGGTGCCCGCAAATAGTCTAATTTATGGCTATCCGTAAATTATTCAAAAATTAATCCCTGCTGTAGGTAATCTGCATGACTACATTATAGAGTTTCGCCGACGAATTAATAATAACCATAAAAATATAACATTATGCATGAATGCAAGACCGTGACATTAAGGACACGTCCGCTAAAAGGCAGGATGATGTCTTTCTATCTGGATTATTATCCGGGGTATCGAGACAAAGAGACAATGAAAGTTATCCGTCCTTTCAGAGGTTTCCTGAAAATACTCTACCGTAATGGGATGATAAAGACCAATGTCAATGACTTCTTGGAAAAGATAGAGACAGAAGATGTAATGAAAGAGGCCCTGTCTGTTGAGGAACTGTACAAATTGGCCGAGACACCTTGTAAGAAGCCTATTCTGAAAACGGCATCGCTGTTTTCCTGTATGACCAGCTTGCGCATCAGTGACATTCTCTCGCTATGTTGGGAAGACATCGTGGACTATTCTGCCGGAGGGAAATGCGTACACATCATTACGCAAAAGAACAAGGCGGAAGACATCATTCCCATCAGTGAAGAAGCTTTGGGATTGATTGGCTATAGTTCTGAAAAGAAAGGTTTGGTATTCAAGGGGCTTATGCGTAGCTGGACGCAAATACCGATGAAAGAGTGGATTCGTTCTGCCGGAATTACCAAGAACATAACATTTCACTCGTATCGTAGAACATTTGCAACGCTACAAGCAGCTGCCGGAACGGACATCCGCACCATACAGAGCATCATGGCGCACAAGAGTATCACCACCACGCAAAGGTATATCAAAGTCGTGGATGCCAACAAACGTGAAGCCAGCAAGAAAATTACCCTGACACGGCAAGACTGACAGCTGCTTTGTCCTCGATTTCTGCGGTCAGAGTATGATTTTTCACCTAAAATCATACTCTGACCGTGATATTTAGCATGATACGTGGTAACTATCATTCTTTTTATTGCAACTATCTGGAATATCGATTATATCTTTAGCGCAAAACGATTCCAAACACTTGCAGACCATGACGAATAAAAAACAAATTCAGACTAAAAAGATAAGTTTTATCCTCGCACTGTCCGTTATCATTTATGCGGCTATAGACACTTATCTTTTCCTTTGCCATGACATCAATATCATGCGCATAACGACTCCTGTCATCCTTGGACTGGTAATAGCTATCATATTATGCGGACTCCTGCACAAATTTTTCTATAAATGGCTGACAAAAAATCCTATCAACTTCTCTTTTGGCGAGCCATCTACCCCTATTGTAAAATCAGAGAACATCATAGAATCTATGGATGCTACTGAAACGCAGCCCATCAAGCAACCGATGGATTTGCCTGAACAAGAGTCTTCTCCATCCCAACAGTCGAATCAAGATACTGTAAACTCTGATTGTCCGCAAGATTCTCATTTGAATAAATATGATTCCATATTGGTGGAACTCAAAAAGAAAGAGATTGAAAGGCAAGTGGAAATCATGGATGCGATTCGGGAATATGTAACCGTCAAAACTGCCCCCTATCTCTCCAAAGAGGATATTGCCACCCTCATTGCCAATATAGAGTATATGGCTTACGATCAACCTGAGTCATATAAACCGATTCGTTCCAATATAGACAATCCGCTGAGGTCGCCGGGGCTTCGCCATTTGGCATGGAATGTCGGTGAACGCTTGAGAGTGCCCTTAGCGAAAAGAGCCATTTTTATCAAGAAATCATTTCCATACGAACTCGTAAACGCGACCCTTGAATATCTTAAACTTAATTTACGGGATAATGTCTCAAGCCAGATTCCCATTGATGTACCAGATAAAGGCGACTATCGCTTCCATTTAGATGTAGATAATGATGACTCGCAATAAAAAAAGTATGCAGACGAAATAATTAATCCGGTCTGTATTGTTCTGCAAGGTTTCATTGAGTTGGTTCGCAGCATGTTAAACGATTAAAACAATCATAATATGGAAAAAGACCAACTGACATTCAACGACCTGCCGACTGTGGTAGGCGAACTATGCGACAGAATCGCAAGTATGGAAAACCTGCTTACGGAGAAACTTTCCAAGCAGTACGAAACCAAAGAGAATACGCACGTCCCCATGACCGTACAGGAGGCTTGCAACTATCTTAAAATGCCGTTGTCGACCTTTTATTACAAGGTCAAGAAGGACGATATTCCGGTTATAAAACAAGGAAAGCATCTCTACATCTATCGTGACGAACTGGATAGATGGCTGGAATCTTCCCGGAAGAATCCGGCTCCGCGGGAAAGCCAAAAGCAAGAAAACTTTCAACGTTTCAGCCATTGTCGCATCGGCATTGAGTGGCAGCAGCGTTCTTCATTATCGGTCTACATTTCCCGAAAATAAGCGGAAGATTCTATACATAGACACAGAGCAGGGGCGGTATCATTGCCAGCTGGTATTGAAACGCATCTTACGTTTGGCCGACTTACCGGAATACAAGAATCCGGATAATCTGATTATGCTGGCTCTGCGCAAGTTTTCCCCTAAACTACGTCTGGCGATAGTCGAACAGGCCATTGGCACAATACCGGATTTGGGATTGGTCATCATAGATGGCATTCGTGATTTCCTTTACGACATCAATTCCTCCAGTGAATCCACCGACATCATCTCCAAATTCATGCAGTGGACGGATGACAGGCAAATCCATATCCATACCGTCTTGCATCAGAACAAGAATGATGACAATGGCAACATCAGCAATTACGATGATTATATAGAACGCTTGAAAGAGGGTTACGGATTGCAGGGTATAAAACTCGGTTATAACAAGGCGGTAAAGGTCGCAACATTGCTCAGCGACAAACAAATGGTTATAAAAGAAGGGAAAGATTATGCATTCAATCCAGAATACCATTATTGAGTTCAACTTTACTTTATTGTTGGGGCATATATATAAGAATAAAGCAAAGTCGGAGGAAGACATCATGTGAGATATTCATATTCTCCCCTCTTTTAGAGACTCGTATCATCCTATGTTTCCTATCCGAGTGCCAGTTCACTATACGCATCCGATATGGCTTGTCGTGAAGCATCAACAGGTAACTGTTGCGAGATATGCCAAGGTATAACCTCACTGCGTTACGGTTGTACATTGGCGCTCTCGCCTGCTCAGTTCCCTCGCCGGTGCGGTACTCGCAAGCTCGCACCTATTCAACCATTATAAAATAATTCAAATGAAAGAAGATATTAAAAATACATCGGACTCCTCGAAAGAAACCAGAAACGTCTTCATCGGAGCAAAAGTCACTCCTACTCAGAAGGAGCAGATAAAATCACTGGCCGGACAATGCGGCATGACTGTAAGTGACTACATATTATCACGTGCGTATAACTTCAAGCCCAAAGCAAGGCTCACGAAAGAAGAAGCGGTATTGTTACAGAATCTGGACGATTGTCGGTCAGACCTCGTAAAATACACCTCCGCCCTACACGGAATGTCCACAAAGCAACGTATGGTAATGTTCAATCAGATTCCGTTTATGGTGGGTTGGCTGAAAGAATTAGGCAATGTAGCCGAAAGTGTCTGCCAGTTCCTGAATGCAGTAAAAGAGAAGAATAAAATTCCGTCTAACCCAAAATCCGAAGAAGAATGATTGCGAAAGCCAAAGCCATATCGCACGGTATAAACGACATCCGTTACATTACCGGCGAATCACAGCACAAAAAACATCCGGAAAAGATTTATCGGGTATTGGACAATCTGTTGCCCTCAGAACCGGACGCTATGGGAATATGGAACTCCATGCAGTTGACCCTATCCCAACATCGACCGATAAAGAATTCCGTTATCAGAATCGAGCTGAGTCCATCGCCCGAACATACCCAATTCTATGACATCGAAGATTGGCAAAATCTTTGGCAGGAATTCGCCGAGGAGTTCGACAAACAAGTGATTACCGGCAAGGATGGACAAGTCCGTTCCTGTCCGACCAATTTGGTGGGTGGCAAATACTCGGTTTGGCTTCATACGGAATCTAAAGGCGAAGTTCCCCACCTTCATGCAGCGGTTTGCCGTTTGGATGAAAACGGTAATATCAACAACGACCACAACATTCATCTTCGGGCGCAACGTGCAGCCGAGCGAGTGGCAAAGAAACGTGGCTGGACAACAGCGGCACAAATCAGAAATCGAAACATTCCACAAGTGAACCGGGACTGTATGGAGGTGTTGAAAGCAATGCCATCGTGGTCATGGGATGAGTACAAGAATGCTCTTATACGGAAAGGTTATACCGTCCATGAAAGAGAGGACAAGAAAGGTATTCTTCGTGGATATGCCCTCATGAATGGAAACACCAAATACAAGGCTTCAGAATTGGGAATCGGCAGAAACCTGATGGTCTCGAAACTTCCTGCGACATGGGAGAAACTGCATCATCAGCCAGCTACTGCCATTAGAAACAATACACCCCAAGCCGTTCAACAGGCAGCGATACATAAGATTGCTCCTATCGACTATACCCAATATCTCACATATAGTCAGGAGATGATTTCCTATACCCTCAGCCATGAAGGTAAGGATTACAAATTTTATATCCCGGAAAAGTACTTGATTGTTTCAATGACGAATTTGATTACAGGTTTATTGCCAACTGTCAAGAACTTACCGATATGGCTGTAGCTATATTTGTCGGACTGATAGATACCCCCAATGTAACAACCGGAGGAGGTGGCGGTGGCTCACAAAGCGACCTTTCGTGGAGAGATAAGGACGAAGACGACTTGCTCTGGGCGCGCAGATGTGCTCGTGCCGCCAGCCGGTTCTTAGGAAAGAAACCGAAAACAGGATTAAAACGATAAGCGCATGAAGAAGAAATTTGATTTTTCCGCAGAAATGAGTGAAGCGGAATCCATAAGATCCACTCCCAAGAATGAATATCTGGAGGAAGAAAACCACTTACTCGATATCAATGTGCAAGAACTTGCTAGGCTGAATAACAATGTATATAAGCTGAGAACAGAAGTTGAAAATCTGTCCGGTTCTATACGTGAGTGCAAACCTATCATTTCTGAAGAAATGCATAAGTTGGCAGTTGAATTTGGAGCAAGGCTTCTCTGCAATTTTCTTGGTCAGATTGAGAGCAAATGCAAGGAAGCCGAGCGGAGAATGAAGAAAGCCGACAATGCTATCCCCCTCCCATATACGGCATTCTACATTTTGATTATCATTGTAGTCGCTCTATCTTCTTTTTTCGTGTGCATGATAGTGGCTAATGCAGAGATTTTGCATTCCGGATTGATTTGGAAGGCTACTACTGGTTGTATTCTTATGGCTGTCTCGGGGATTGGTATAACGGTAGCAATACAGAAGTTTTTGGATAGAGGTAAATAAACGAAAAGTCTCAATCGGATAGAGATTACTACCAGTTGAGACTTTATTTTCATGCTTAAATTAGTCTTCTAAATCTCTTGCGACTTCAGGGAAATTATCTTTAATAGTTCCTTTGATACCACCATGTATAGAATACTGCCTGACTTGAGTAGTTTGAACTTTTGAAGACTCATGATCTTCTTTGGAATACAGAATAGGAACTGGTTCTGACTGATAGTAGTTTAACCTGTCTGTATTTATATATCTTATTTCATACGCCTCTTCAAAAGGAGTTATGAGATATATCCTTATTGATGCATCAAATGTGTATATCTGTTGACGGCATAATTCTCCGGGCAAAATAGTCTTTGTTTCTCCTTGCCGTATTTGAATATAATCGCTTTTCGGTTTTAACCTTACATCTAAATGATGACGAGCCTCATTTATCATAATGCGATACACTTCTACCGGATATGAATTGTTTTTAATCTGGATCTTCAATCCCCACATCGTATCATTCTTCAAACTTATCTGAATTTTGGGATATATGTTACTTCCAGCTTAAATTCGCTCTAATTGATAATGACGTGAGTACATCTCAGCCATTTGCGACAAGCTATTAATCTGCTGCTGAGTTCCTTTCTGATTTCTTAAGACAAGAATAAAAGTTGCAGCTGTCGCCAAGGCTCCCAAAGCCATAATACAATCAACAATAATCTCAAATAACATAATTACTTTCTAAAATGATATTCAAATATACAACATAATTCTGAATCACAGAACAATTGAGAGCGAAGAAATTACAGCATTAATTCCCTCGCTCTATACATAACTTTATTTACCCAGTGACTTGAACACCTTAGCAATGCAACGCTTTTTCTGCTCCATATTGGGATGAACATATAAGTCCAACGTAGTTGAAATATTGGAATGCCCTAATAATACGCTGACTGTTTTATAGTCACAACCGACCTCTATACAACGAGTCGCAAAACTATGACGGAGTCCATGATACTTCAGCTTGGGAATATCAAGTTTCTCCATAAGCCTTTTATAGTAGTTACGGTACGTACGTGGTTCTGTCGGACACTCGTCATTGGTAAGAATGTAATAGTCATCATTAACTACTTTTTTCAAAGGCTTTAACATAGTAAGCAATTCTTTGTTTATCGGGATTTCACGGCAAGAGTTTTTTGTCTTTGGCGTGTTGATGACCAGCTCTGTATGCTTTCTCTCTCCTTCTATGATATAGATGCGTTCTATCGTCCGGTTAACGGTTAGAATTCCATCATATACATTGATGTCGCTCCATTTCAAAGCACAGATCTCCCCTATACGCAGACCGGTACTAAGGCTGATATAGATACCAAGTCCCGGAAAGGAAAAGTGGCTCTGAATATAGTTCAGAATCTTTTTATGATTTGCCACGGACAAGACCTCCAACTTTTTACCAGCAACGTCTGTTGGGTACTTAATATCCCATTCGTAATAGTTCATCCATTCGTTTTTCACTCCGAATTTCATAACCATCTTCAGGACAATAAGAATGTCCTTAACAGATTTCACGCTCAATCCGCCTTCCAACTTTTCAAGCACAAAGCCTTGTACATCATTTTCATGAAGTTCGTTACTCTCACCAAACTTTGGCAAAATGTGATTTTCAAGAATCAACATGTAGGCTGCCAATGTCGATAGTTTCACATACGGTCGCTTGTCCTCTCGCCATGCGTCCGAAATTTCTCTAATTGTCTTCTGAATCATAATTTTGAATTTAATTGGTTCTAATAATTAGAGAAATATAATAGGTAATGTTCCCCATTTGAGATTTCCGGAATTTAGTGGAGAGTGGGAAATATGTAAAGTGTCTGAGCTATTGGATTTCTAT
>PPYF01424723.1_pt1 | contig 41530 bp, 50 predicted proteins | sample 1559871 | NCBI WGS metagenome assembly PPYF01 (sample SAMN08240021, study PRJNA423297) | Human gut metagenome, whole genome shotgun sequencing project.
TGCGCGCCTGGCCGGATCTCATCGCCTCCGAAACTCGCCTGTATAAAAGCCGCCGCGCGCAGCTTGCGGATTCAATGGCAGAACTTCAGGATGCGCTGGCCTCAGTAAATAAAGAACTGGCCATCACCCAACGGCTGGAGAAAAGCGGTGCCGCCAGCCACGTAGAAGTGCTGCGCCTGCAACGACAAAAAAGCGATCTGGGATTAAAAATCACCGACCTGCGCTCGCAATATTTCGTGCAGGCGCGGGAAGCGCTGTCAAAGGCCAACGCCGAAGTGGATATGCTGGCGGCGATTTTAAAAGGACGTGAGGATTCCGTCACCCGCCTGACCGTACGCGCGCCGATGCGCGGTATTGTGAAAAACATCCAGGTCACCACCATCGGCGGCGTTATCCCGCCCAACGGCGAGATGATGGAGATTGTGCCGCTGGACGATCATCTGCTGATAGAAACCCGCTTGTCGCCGCGTGATATCGCGTTCATCCATCCTGGACAACGGGCGCTGGTGAAGATTACCGCCTATGACTACGCCATTTACGGCGGCCTGGAAGGCGTAGTCGAAACCATCTCTCCGGACACCATTCAGGACAAAGTGAAACCGGAAATCTTCTATTACCGCGTGTTTATCCGCACGCATCAGGACTTCTTACAGAACAAACTGGGACGCCATTTCTCCATCGTACCGGGCATGATTGCCACAGTGGATATAAAAACAGGTGAAAAAACCATCGTCGACTATTTAATCAAACCGTTTAATCGCGCAAAAGAAGCGCTGCGCGAGCGCTAAATCCTTGAGGATTAGGGGTTGCGGGGGCTGGTCACGCGTGTCACAAGTCTGTTATACTTGCTCTAACACATTGGGGCTGATTCTGGATTCGACGGGATTCGCGAAACCCAAGGTGCATGCCGAGGGGCGGTTGGCCTCGTAAAAAGCCGCAAAAAAATAGTCGCAAACGACGAAAACTACGCTTTAGCAGCTTAATAACCTGCTCTGAGCCCTCTCTCCCTAGCTTCCGCGCCGATGTAGGGCAATTTCTCAAGATGACCTCGCAAGTACCCCGCCTATTGGAAATCAGATTTTTTACCATTATGAGACAAAATATGAACATGGATTTTAAAAAATTACTTTCAGTTAATAAACTTCTAATAATAATTATTTTTTTGCTGTTAACATTCGCTGCTATGGAATTTATTTATCTCTATCTTCGCTCATTGAAGAGCGCACCAAACTATACAGGTACAGTTAGCGATATTTTGATAGCAACAACCAATATTATTTTATCGTTATGTGCAGTTTTTGCGTTCAAAAATATATCGGGACTATTCAGGGATAAAATATCAGACAGAGCCATAAGTAAAATAGACACTGCCTTAATGTCTCTTGATGAATGTATTGAAAAAATTTCAAGTTTATACTTTAACATAGAGATTGCTAAAATTTATAAAAATGGCGGCAACCTTAAAGACCCCCAATTAGCCAAACATCTTAATGATGCGTCAGATAACCTCAGCGGTGCTTTAGATGCAGCGTATAAAGCAAAATCCACATTCGGTTCTTTAACTCGTTGGAATATAAGGCTTGAGACAGAACAAGGACAGCGGAAAGATAAGCTTGTAAATGATGTTTTTGAATTATGTATGAAAGCAACAACTATGTATTCGACCCTAATAAAAGAAATAAATCCCAAGTCAATATCAATTAGCGATAAAACCTTTGAAGTACTATTTGAAGAATTTAATGAGGAAAGAAAAAGACTTGATAATGAGAGCAATTATTTAAAGAACGTTTCTATTCACCAAATCTTCACAATTAAATAGTTTACCAAAGTATTTTTGCAAAGAGATTGATTTGATATCTTTTAACTTAAAAATAGACTATAAAATCAGTGCGTTGAGAATTAATTAGAAACAAGGATATTATATAATAAAACCCGCCATCGGCGGGTCAGTAAGAAAGTTGTTGCTGCATCCCTTTGGGATGCGGTGGAGCGGCACTGATTTTCTCGGGGCGGCAGACAGAACGAACAAAGGTTTCATGAGTTACGAACGTATGCCCGCACTCAATATTTGTGCACTGGTTGTAACGTTCTTTGGTTTGAGTGGATACTTGAAAACTACTGCGTGTGTGTGCGGCCTGACCACACAGTGGACAATTCATCATTTATCAACTCTCCTCATTCTTGCTGCATTCGCAACAATGATACATCATTATTCAATATTGAGAACCATTTATTCCATATCGAGATCATCAATTTTTACTTCAAGCTCCATGCTGGTCGTAAATCCATTATCCGGGCTGACAGAATGCGTCAGGGTGGTAATGGTCCATTCTGCATTTCGACGACGCTTAACACTGGTTGTCTCTTTTTTCCTGGGTTCACGCGTATGCAACCAGCTGGCAATAACACCGGTATAGGCACCACGATCAGCAAGGGTGAACCGATGACCGTCACCGGCTTTGCGCGTGATGGTGATAACCGGCAGCGGCTTGCCGCTCGCCGTTCTTCCCTGTCCCTGCCGGATAAACAGCAGATTCCCGTCCTTAACGGAAGCAATCGCCCCATACTGTCTCGCCAGTTTCATCAGAAAACTTGCATCGCTTTCATTGGTCTGGTCCAGATGATCCAGCGCCTTATCCGTCAGGTCTTTACCCAGCGCCATTTTGAGGTTATGCCGGGCGGCTATTTCCTTTACCACCTCCCCCACCGTTGTCTGATGCCATGATTTTTCGCGCCGTGTATTGAGGGTTTCACGGAAATCTGCGCTACGCGCCCGGATGGTCAGCCGGTCAGGGGCACCGCTGTGTTCAATTTCATCCACAGTAAAAGCCCCTTTAGGGAAAAGCGGCTGGCCTTTCCAGCCCAGCGCCAGCTGAATCACTGCCCCACGTCGCGGCAGGGCGATCAGCCCGTCGGCGTCGTCCAGCTCCAGATCAAGCTGGTCCGCTTCAAAGCCCCGGTTATCCGTCAGCGTCAGACTCATCAGGCGGGTATCCAGCACGGTCGTCACGTCCTTACCTTCAATGACGATACTGAAAGCCGGGCTTTTGCTGTTCAGATTCAGAAGATCAGAATTAACGTTCACTGCAGCAATCCTCCTACCGTGTTCTTAATCCCCCCAATCGCAGAGGCAGCAGTGTCCTGCAGGTTGCTGAGCTGGTCACTCAGGCTCCCGAACATGTCAGACAGCGATTCATCAACCCGTTTGAGGGTGATCGTAAACTCAATGCGCCTGGGCATTCCGCTGGCAAAAAACTCCGTCTTTGTCTGGCTCAGACTCTCAATGACAAACATGCCGTAAATGGTTCCGCTGCCTTCAATCAAAGGCCAGGCTTTGCCCTGCTCTGCCATCAACTCCAGCGCCAGCAATGACAGCCTGCCTCCGGTCACTTCCGGCAGCAGAACCCCGGACAGTGTCAGTGAATCATTATCCGGGCCAAGAAACTGCGTTGACGGGCGGCGGTTCACCCGGCTGTTGGCTGCATGTCGCCAGCTGCGTTGATACTGCAGTTCCTGATAAGGGACAGTGCGCAACATAAATACATATAAACCCAGCACCATCATCATGATTCATACCCCCCCTGATCGCTGAAATTGCTTCGCGCTTTTGCCCTGGCCCTGCGTTCCCGCTCGTCAAGCTGGCGTGCCACTTCACTGGCAATATCCTGCGCACTCTGCCCCGGCTGCGCGACGATATGAATGGGCGCATTTATCTCATAACGAATAACTGACGGCGGGCCGTCAGCCTTAACAGGCTGCGTCTGGTATGCCCTCGCAGGCAAACTGTACGGATGAAGCGGAGCCGCTTCTGCAGGTGTCGCAGCTACCCCCATCACGCCAGCAACGACAGAGGCAAGCGCAGCAGTACGCCGCCTGCTGGTGACATTTGCCGGTCCGTTCACAATTTCAGGGCCATTTTCTCCGACAATGCCAAACTGCCCGCGTGGAATGATCCCGCCCGTTTCGTACATCCCCGCGTAAGCCGGGAACCCGCCGGGTGGCAGCACCACTTTGCCGTCACTGTTCACCGTGGCGGACTGCTGCTGCGTAACCTGCGCGGGCAGTTTCGCCTTTGCCGCCTCCTTACTGACAATACCGAGCTTTTCCAGCAGCCACGACACACCAGATTTAAGTGATTCCAGCGGGTGCATCACCATATTCAGACCTTCCGCCAGCGCCTCACCAAACCGGCGCCCCATTGCAGCTGCGCTGTTCAGTTCTTCGGAAGTGGATTTAACCGGGGTCAGCAAATCATTGAACCAGCCCCACAAGGCCTGCACCCTGTCACCAATCCACTGAAACACGGGTCTGAGCGGCTCAAAGGCGGCGCTGATGGGTGCAGCAGCGGCTTTGAACCCTTCCACAACGCCCCCCAGAAATGCACTGATGGGCTGCCAGTATTTCCACACAACCAGCGCCACACCAGCCAGCGCAGCCACAACCAGCCCTATCGGACTGAGCAGCGCACCCAGCAGGCCGGAAATACCAAACAGCGCGCCGCGAAGTAATGCCAGCGGACCAGAAACAAGAAAACGCAATACGCCACCGGTAGCTGTCAGCCCACCCCGCAACGCCGCCAGCGGGTTCATCACCATACCGATAACATTACGGATGCCTGACATACCGGCACGGAACACGGCAAGCGGCGCACCTGCGACCGTTTTCAGTGCATTACCCGCCATTCCGGCTGAGCGACGCAGAGAATTAAGCGGGGCACTCAGTAACCCGACACTGCCACCGGATGACGCCATACCCCGACGCAACAGGGAAAGTGGCGCACCTGCCAGCCATGACAGGGCACCGCCAGTACGTGTTACCGCTGCAGCAACGGAAGGTAATGTTTTTACACCCAGCACTGACAGGCCAAACCGAATTACCGCAATCGGCCCCAGCACAGCAGCCACTGCCACGGCAAGTGTACCCAGCCCGACAGTGACAGCCGCCGTAGCCGCCGCCACTTTCATCAGCGTGCCAGCCAGCACGGGATTCTGCTCCACCCAGCGACGCAGCGCCCCGGTCACGCCCTTAACCATGCCCATAATATCCATCAGCGGCTGACGCAACGTTTCCCCCAGGCTGCTGAAAGCGTTCTGCGCGCCCGTCTTAACCAGCAACCACTGCGCAGACAATGAATCCTTGTTAATGTCGGATTCTTTCTGCATGGAACCATTAGCACCACTGCCTGATGTGAGTTTCAGCTGGCGCTGCAGCTCCGGCAGGTTGTTAGCCAGCTTTGCCGCATCACCACCAAACTCTTTGCCAAAAATCATTGTCATGGCTGACAGGCGTTTATCCTGCGGCAGATTGTTGACCTTCTCCAGAACCCGCTGGATGGTGCCCATGGCATCTGTGGTCATCTGCTTTTCAATCTCCGCCGGATTGAGTTTCAGCAGGTCCATACCTTCAAAGAAGCGTTTACTTTGCATGGTGGCAATAGACAGTTCACGCACCATGGCATTAGAGGCGCTGGCGGCGATTTCCGGGGCAGCCCCCAAAGAAAGGAATGTTGAACCCAGCGCTGCGGCCTTTCGGAAGTCAAGGCGGTCAGCCACGCCCCCCATACGCTGCAGGACGTTGATAATGTCCCCGCCCTTTGACATGGCGTTATCGTCCAGGTAGTTCAGCGCATCGCCCAGTTGTTCAATATTGCGCGTCGGAACTTTATAGAGCTGTGCGATTTTCCCCAGCCCTTCCGCCAGCTCATCGGCGGGCAGCTCAAAGGCCGTTGCAGCTTTTGCTGCCGTGGATGCAAAGGCCAGCAGGTCACGTTTCTGGTCTTCGTAAGGGTCGTCCTGGTTGGTCACGCCCATGCGCGCGCCCCCCTCAACCAGCGCGGCATAATCTATAGCGCCATTCTCCATCGGCAGCTGCTCACTGGCAGCCTTGATGGCATCCTGCATGTCATAAAACTGTTTTGTACGGTTGCCGTTATCGTCCCGCAGCCCGTTTACCTGCTTTGCCACGCCTTTCATGGCATCTTCCATACTGGCGTAGCTCTTAACTGCAGCCATAACCGGCGCGCCCATTGCCAGCCCCGCTGCCGTGGTGGTGGCCCCGGCTCCTGCAATGCGATCCCTTACCTCAAGACTCCTGGAGTATGCCGCACGGGCGGCGTGCATTTTTCGCTGTTGCTCCCCTACACGTCGTAACCTGGCTTCCTGTTCAGAAAGCTGCCTGTTATAACGCATTGTTTCACGGGCAATGCGGGCCGTCGCGCTGGCACCATCACTGGCTGAAATACCGGCACGATAAAGCTCTGCGCGCACCAGCGCAGTCTGCTGCTGCAGCTTTTTCTGGCGTTCTTCCAGACGCTGAACAGCCAGCTGTTGACGGCCCAGAGCAACAACCTGCCGTTGGGAAGGCGGCCCCATCGCACCCAGCTCATGACTGAGTAAATTTGCACGCTGGCGGGCATAGTTCAGCCGGTCGCCCAGTTTCTGATTTTCTGCCTGTAGCTTTCGGAAGCTGTCCAGACTGCTCCCGGCCTGATCAAGCTGCTTTATTGCATCGCGGGATTTTTTGACAGCAGCAGCCAGCTCCCTTGAGCTGGCCTGCGCGGATCGAAATGGGCGGGTGAGTTTGTCAACCGCATTCAGGATCACCTGCAGACGCAGGTTATTGTCACTCATCGCTGGCCCCGCTTCTCTGAATCGCTTTGTGCCGCCACTCCAGCACCTCAGTCAGCGGCATAACGTCAGTGATGGACGGCGACCAGTGAAAGATGGTGGCGATATCCGCCACCAGGTCATCAATCGTCAGGCTGTCGGTAAACCGGCAAGCACCGACTTCTTCAACAAAAAAGTCACCACCTCGACCGACAGCGCGGTGAAATCGGCGGGGTCCAGTTCACCCATTTCCTGTGCGGTCAGCGTCGGGGTGGAAATACGCGGGATCACTGTCATCATGGCCCCCACGTCCATATCCATAATGGCCTGCAGGCGGGTGCCGCGCAGCGCACCGGACTGCGGCTTACGCAGCACAATTTCGGTGATTTGGGTTTTACCGCGCATGACTGGCGTATCCAGTTGTACGGTTTTTTCAGTCTGCTTGTCGCTCATGTTCGTTTCCTGTTAATCAGATACTGGCGCGGATCACCGCGCCGTTAAGTTAAATCAGAGGCCAAGGGCGTTACGGTGTGCTTCCATCAGGTCCACGCCGTCAACGATTTCAATCATGTTGACCAGATCAACCTCATAGAGCACTTCGCCGTTAATGGTCAGCTTCGCGTAGCTGTTGGTGCTGCTGACTTTGGTGGTGCTGCTCTCGCCGGTTTTCCACTCGCCGGAATCCACTTCTTTATGACGCCCGCGCACAACCAGCTCAATGGCCTGCACTTCGCCGGTATCGTCACGCTGAATAGAGCCAGTGAAACGCAGCTGGATGCCGTCAACGGTTGCCTTGCCCATCTGCTTGAATAACAACAGTTCGGTGCCGCCGATTGAAAATTCCGTGTCCAGTGCGCCGTCATCCAGCCCCATATCCACATCCACCGCGCCCGGCATACCGCCGCCGCGATACTTCTCAAACTTGCGGGTGAATTTCGGCAGGGTCAGGGACTCAACGATCCCCTGCCAGTTGTTCCCGTCGTTAAACAGGTTCAGGTGTTTTAACTTGCGTGGTAATGCCATGTATCCCCCTTATGCACTGACACGACTGGCAAAATCGACCAGGTAGCGATCGGTGATGCGCTGGCGCAGCATCAGATTTTCAAGCGGCGGCACAGGCGTGTAGTCGTAGTCGATGGTGAGTTTCCCGGCTTTCAGGGAGTCTTTATCGTTCACTGACTCATCCAGCCAGCAGTCCGCCCCGATGAGGTATCCCTGATTCACCAGGCTGCGTAATTTGGCGCGGATACCTTCGATAATGTCGCGGGCCAGTGACGGATTCAGTGGCTTATCCACCGCCCACATATGCCCCTCTGCAATCGTGTCAGCCAGCACCTGCGCCGTGCGGGTGTAGTTCTCAAACGCAAACAAAGGATCGTCACTGAGGCAGCGAGAACCCCAGAAGCGGAACCCGTCTTTACAGATCAGCGTGGTGACGTCGTTCTGGTTCAGCAGTCCCGCATCCGTTGCCGGGTCCTGCAGATCCCAGAACACATCAGCGGAAATACCGGTGACGCCATTCACACCCACGTTGGACAGGGTTTTGTGCCAGCCGGTCTGTTCGTCGATTTTGGCGCGCAGACCGAGCGCACGTGCGGAGGCGTAAGCCGTCGCATCGGCTTTCAGCACGGTGTCAAAGTTGATGAAATCAGGCCAGATCAGCATCCCTTCTCGCTGGCTGAAATTGTCCCGGTAAGCAATGGCTTCCTCCACCGTCTTGCAGCCATAGGCAGACAGGTAGGCAAACCCGCGCAGGCTCTGCGCAATACTCATCAGCTCAGTAGCTACCGCCTGTGTGTCATGCCCCGGCACACCGAGAATGCGCGGCTTAACTTTCAGCTGCGACTGCGCAGAAAGCAGCGCTTTCATCCCCGTTTTTTTACCGTCGGACGTGACGCCACCGATAATATTGGAGGTGGTTTCCGCTTCGGTTTCGCCCTGCGCCACGCGCACAACAACCGTCACGGGCTTTGACTGGTCGGCAATCGCATCCAGTGAACGGGCCAGCGTGCCGGACTCGCCTGCTTTACCGCTGGCCTCCAGCACATCCGTCAGCAGAACCGGCTTATTGAGAGGGAATACGGACGCATCAGCATCATCGCCGGTGCAGACCATGCCCACGATAGCGGTGCTCACCGTGGTGATAGATCGGGTGCCCTCGTTGACTTCAACAACGCGCACCCCGTGGTGGTAATCCTGAGCCATAGCGGCGAACCTCCTGATTGGAATAGGCTTCGCCCTATGTTGTATTGATTACGTCACGCAGACAGCTGCGCGGCGTTGTACTGTTAATCACACAATGTCGCAGGATATTTGCGGTATAAAGTTGAGATACCCACATCAAAAATTAAAGCAACCCGCTGCCGTGTTTCACCTGCAGCAAGTAACCTGCCAGCCTGCGCCCATTGCTCTGGCGTCAGTTTTGGTCTTCGCCCTCCAATCCTGCCTTTAGCCCTTGCAGCTTCCAGTCCCGCGCGGGTTCGTTCCACTATCAGCTCGCGTTCCATCTCCGCCAGCGCCCCCATAACGTGAAAGAAAAACCGCCCCATTGGTGTACTGGTGTCTATGCTGTCAGTCAGACTACGGAAATTAACTCCGCGCTGTCGGAGTTCTTCTATCAATGTCACAAGGTGTCGCATGCTTCTTCCCAACCTGTCGAGCTTCCATACAACCAGCGTGTCTCCCTCTGATAACGTCCTGAGCAACTTTTTTAGCCCTGGCCTGTCTGCTGTTTTTCCGCTCATTTTGTCTTCAAAAATCAGTTCACATCCTGAGCGTTCCAGTGCATCACGCTGCAGCGCTGTGTTTTGCTCACTTGTTGATACGCGCACATAGCCGACTAACATTTATTTCCCCTTATGCAAAAGCCCAAATAATGCCAGCCAGGCGGGAAAACAGCATTTTCTTAAACGTTGGTTTTAACTATAACAGCACACATACTTCGATGGTAATTGACTCAACAATTACAAATACTGGTTTTAAAGCACGCTGCCAGATGTTTGATGGCAGTATCTCTGCAAGTTCATTTTCATGGAGGGTTTATTATGCGCCTGTTTAATCCAGTTACTATGACAGAAGTAATTCCAGGATTTCACGATACGAAGGGGGCTATAGAACTTCCAGAAGATAACTGGTTTTTTACTACTTCCGAGATTGAAAAAGGTAAAAAGCTCGCCGTAAATGAAGATGGCGAGCCAATCTTGATTGAGGTTAGTCAGCAGGATTAACAGGCCAGATAATATCCGGTGCGCTTGCAGTATCTACAGCCTCAAGCGCATCCAGATAATCCAGCCACAGATTGTATTGCGTTAGCCCGTCCCCCGTTAGTCTGCCAATCGCTGCCTTACCAGGCCACTGTTTACCGTTCATGTAATTATTGGCTGAATCTATTCTTTTTTGCTTCTCCACATCAGCGGCGGCAATTAATTCTTCTCGTGTAGGCGGAGGAATATCACCCCATGATGGCATGTTATTTAAAGTTATAAGTTGCTTACCTGTAGGTGGAGTGCCGGAAAACTCATAATAAATGCTGTCACTAACGTTAATGGCATCATGCGGCCAACGATTATTATCAACATAATCAGATCGCCACTCGATGGCATAAAAACGGGACTCTGATGGGCTGAATACAAAACGATTCATATTAATATCCTATAGCTAAAAACATGGCTTCTGAGGTGTTTGTATCTACAGCAATATTCATCATGACCTGAGCGGTAAAACCTGTATTGCTTACCCACTCGCATGAGTTAGTTATCTGTACCCATGTTGATTTGGTAGAAAAAACGCCCCAGCAATTAACAGGGAACGGGACAGGGAAAGTCACTGGCACAGTATTTATTACACCGACAGTAGTCTGATTTGCGAGTGTTCGGCGAAACACCTGAATCTTAAGACCATCAGGGCCTGTAAATAACAAATTATCGGTGTACTGCCCGCTTGCTCTTAAACCAAGTGGCAATCTGCGTATTATTCGTTGACTGAACAGCAGTGGGAGCCGTTGGCGCTCCAGTCAGTGCCGGACTTGCCAGCGGTGCTTTCAGTGCCAGTGCATTATTAATGGTGGTACTGAAATTCGGATCATTATTGATAGCTGCTGCAATTTCTTTCAGCGTATCCAGCGTTGCCGGTGCGCCACCAATCAGGGCAAGAATAGCAGCCTGCACAAAGGCCGTGTTTGCAATCTGCACGGAATTATTGCCTGCCGCCGCCGTCGGCGCTTTTGGCGTGCCGGTGAGTGTCGGACTGTCTTTTGGTGCATACTGCGAATGAGGATCAACAGCAGCAAGATGCTTTGCCATCAGGTCATCCACGTACACCTTAAGCTCCAGCGCCTTATCATCCACATATTTGCGGGTTGCCAGAACCACAGCAGGGTCAATTTTCAGGGTGATGTTATCAGTGCTGCTGGTAATCAGTACCATGCGCACGGTCTGCGTGCGTCCGCTGCCCTCCGCCAGCTTCGGCTTGTAGCTCTCCGGGCAGTTACCCACAGCAATCAGCGCGCCGGTTTCATCAAACAGGCCGACTTCACGGATCCACCACCCGCCCTCGTTTTCGGGGATCACCTGCTCAGCAATAATCTGGCTGCTGTTCTGAGGGTCGATATACAGCATATTCAGCGCTGCGCGGCGCTCCTCAGCAACTAACGCGGTCTGTTGCGCGTTGGGTGTGGGCAGCACACCGCCACCGCTACCCACCGCCATATGGGTAATTTTCAACGGGACACCGAGCGCGGCGGCGCTTGCCAGTTTCGCCGCGCCGATATCCGTCAGCAGGGTGTAAAATTTTGCGCTCATGGGTTCACTCTCATCGTGTCAATAACATGGACCGCCCCGCCCTCATAAGCGGTGCCGCCGGAAATAATGGTTTCGTTGATATACGGGTAGATCGTGATTTCTTCGCCGGTGTAGGTGGCTGCACCCACAAAATACGGGCCGCCTGTCTGCAGGTTGATGGACATACCAACCAGATGACGGCTGCATGGTTTGGCATCACCGATCAGGCGCTCCAGCTCCAGATAGGTTTCTTCTGTTATGCCCTGGTCCTGCACGCCAATATCCAGACGGAACGTCCCCGGCGTTTCGCCGGTCTGCCACCACTCAATGATGCGGATCAGGAAGCCAAACGGCTCCACCACACGCCGCACGGCACTGGTTGTCCCCTTGTGCTGATGGATATAAAAAGCGTCCTGCACAACGCGGCGCTTGACGCTTTCTGTCCAACTCTCATCCCAGCGGTCAACAGAAAACGCCCAGGCAAGATAAGGCAGGAATCTGATCGGGCAGGTTGCCGGGTTCCACAAATCACGCAGCGATACCTGCAGATCGGAAATCCCGCTGCAGGTCTGCGCCAGTCGGCGCTCAAGCGGCGACGAACCCGGCGGCAACAAGCTATTCATCCGTGCCCCCGTTGATGATGCTCCATTCAGTGCAGGATGCCGCCTGCGTCTTATCCAGCACCACATCACACTGCGGGGACGCCAGCTCCACACGCTGGACGCCCTCCACATGCAACGCGGCATAAATGGCGCTGCGGCGGATATCACGTCCCAGCCGCGTCTGGCTGGCGATGTATTTCTGCAGGCTGGCTTTTGCTTCTGCCATCACCGGCTCAGCCTCCGGCCCCGGATAAAGGAAGATCGTCGCATCCACGCGGTACGGAATAATTTCAGCGCTGCGCACCGTCAGGCGGTCTGCCACCGGGCGAACCTTTTCACTGTTAAGCGCCTGCTCAACCACTGCCAGCAGGTCAGCCCCTGCCGTACCGTCACCCTCGCGGCTCAGCACGGTAAGCACCACCTCAGCCGGTGCAGGACTGGTTGCGCTGGCATCCGCCACGCGCCCGTCGGCGCTTCTGGCGTGGAACTCATAGGCTCCCGTCGGCCCTGCAACGGACAGCCCCTCAAACGCTGCAGGAATGCGCTGACGTAATGCTTCATCACTTTCCATCACTGCGGCGACCGGCGGCACCGCGTCATTATCGGCAGGGACTACCGTCAGGCGCTTCACGTTGCAGTTACCTGCCAGTTGCTCAAGGTCATTTCCCATGGAATAGGCCACCATGACCGCCTGCGCAGCCTCATTAATACGCTGGCGAAGCAGGATTTCACGGTAAGTATTTTCCTGCAGCAGTTTGGTGACGGGTTCTGACTCCAGCGCTAACGTGCGCATAACGGCTTCCTGTTCATCAGCCGGATGGAGTGCCACAAAGGCGGCCTTGCGTTCTGCCAGCAATGCCTCAAAGTCCGGCACGTCCACAATCTGCGGCGGCGGTAGCCGGGAAAGGTCAATGACTGCCATTGTCTGCTCCTGTTGATACAGAAAGGGAAACCGGTGCGCCGTTATTGCCGTGTCCGGTAAGTTCAACCACCATAGAGCCGTCAAAATTGCCGTTGATGGTGATGGAGTCCAGCGTAAGGCGCGGTTCCCAGCGGTTCAGCGCCACATAGACCGCAGACATAATCTGCAGGCGCAGCGCCGGGTTCTGCGGCTGGTCAATCAGGGCAGACAGCAGGGAGCCATATTCCCGGCGGGCAAGACGGCTGCCCTGCGGCGTCAGCAGAATATCCCGCACCGACTGGCGCAGATGGTCTGTGTCTGCAATGGCCTGCCCGTTCTTCCTGCTCATACCGATATACAATGTCATACCGGACCTCCCGTGTTAGCGCCGCCTTTCAGAACACCTGTATGCTCATGGTCATCAACTACGATCCCGTTAGAACTCATTGCACCTCCTCCCTGGGTGACGCCGCCATTGATCACCACCTCGCTGTTAATGCGCGTGGTGTCAGCCTCCACCACAAACTCACCGGTTTTGTAGGTGACACTGTCTGATGCCTCAATCACCATGGATTTGATGCCCCTGACATGCCATCTTCCGGTGGCGGGTTCATACTCAAACCATCCCCCGTCCGGGTACTCTGTCACGCAACCGTCCACCGAATCCGACGGTGGCGTAAACTGATTGGAGTAGATAGCGGGCAGCACAAATGCGGTTTCCAGATTGCCGCCCATGCTCAGCACCACCACTTGCTCATCCGGCGACGGACACCACCATGTACGGGCACCACCGGCGCGTAGCGTCAGCCAGTTAATCCAGTTAGTTTCAAGCTCGCCCACTTTTACCCGACACAGCCACTTTTCCCGGTCCACTTCGGTCACAGTGCCGGTACGGATCAGATTGGTGATAAGGCGCATGATTTCGGTCAGTTGTGCGTTCATGAATGCAAAAGTCGCATATGAAAGATGGTGAATGCACGCAACATCTTTTGTATGATGTGTTGCACAATGAGAAAAGGAATTAGCATGTCCACTTACAAAAACAGAGGACTCCGTAAGAGAGTTCTTGAGTATATTTCCATATTTGGAATGGCCCCTTTTTTAATTCTATTTACACTATTATCAAAAAATGCCATTACGTTATACGCAGCGCTTTTTGCAATAGGTTATTTTTTAATATTTTTAATATGTGAAAGAATAACCAAAAAAGGTCACAATAAAATTTTCAAAGAATTTTTCAATGCTCTTTGGAATTATGAAACTGCTATTGTTTTCTGCTATGGCCTATACTCTTACATTTACAAAACAAATCTTGGCAGTAACATTGCAGATATATTCCTTAAAGAGCTACATCTAAGCTCATGGACTTTCATCATTAGCGTAATACTACTTACAACAACCGTTTTATTTCGATTTGCATTAAGCGTTACTGATTTACTGGTGCCAATAAGTGAAAATAATATCAAATAAAATTATTATTGAATCATTTTGCTATCCACTCCAACAGAGTTTCCTGTATTAAAAAGATATCAGAATCCTTCAAGCCTAACAGTTGACGTTTTGCGTAGCGGACCTCCGGGCCTTTACGGCTGACGCGGTCACGCAGGCCGTAGTGGTGAACACGGGCAATGCGCTGCACCTTGCCCTCAAACTGCACGCTGGCTGAGTCGGCACTGGCTGCAGTTTTCAGGTATTTTGTGGTGCGAAGCTGTGCAAACATCTGGCGTTTGATGCGTCCCTTCTTGCTGCGGGCTGTCACCCGGCGCGGCTCATAGCCGCTGCCGTCAGGATTACGCTGCAGCCTGATGTTCTGCTGCTGCGTCCAGCGCAGCTGTTGCGCCAGTTGCCGCATCATACGACTGCGTGCTGCAGGCTCCAGATTTGCCAGCAGCGCCGTCAGCCAGTCATCCACCTTCTGCAGTTCATCCATGTTTCACCGTCCACATTTCTTCTGGCTCGTCAGGTTCCGACTCCGCCTCAACCGTTGAGACACCACCTTCAGTGCTAACCAGTACACGCTCCGTCAGTTGCAGGTTCAGGCTGATATCGCATACATCATTGCGCAGAATATCCACTTCAAAGGTGAACAGTTTTTCGCGCAGCTCCGGGTTGTTGATGGCGTCCGACTGGTTCTCTCTGAGCCACAGCAACACGGGAGCCATCAGCAGATTCTGGGCGCCGCTGAAATCCTCGATCACCACGTTCAGGGTATAGCGATATTCCCACGATATAGAGTGCGCACCGGTTGCCACCAGGGAGCCGTTATCCACGAACAGATGCAGCTTGTCCGGGTTATCGCGGACATACGGCACCGCCTTATTCAGGGCGCTGCGTAAGGACTGCGGTTTGTTCACTGTTTCGCTCCTGACACGCAACTATCGTGTCGACTTTGTCAGCACAGACCGCCCAGGCGGCCTCTGTTTCATCCAGCACCGCATTCAGATCACCGTTACTGCGCGGCGCTGACCTTTCCAGGCGGCACTGCGTCACTCTGGGACAGCCATTCACGGTAAGCTGCACCTCCGGCAAGGGCCGGACGTTCGCGCAACCTGATAATGTCAGCAGGCAAAGGAGCGTTAGCCCAGCGGCGTAAATCCTCGTTTTCACGTTTCAGTTCCTCGATCCGGCGCTGGCGGCTTCGCAGCAGAGCGGTGGTCTGTTCCGCTGCCGCATAAAGCCGCGTCTGCTCCCGGCTGTTGGTTTCGGTCAGAATGGACAGGCCAATCAACTGACTGTTTTTCTTCGTCAGTTCCCGCCCTTTCGTTTCCAGTTCACGTCCCTGAGTCTCGATGGTGTGGCTGGCATTGTTAAGCCGCCACGACTGCCAGCCCAGCACCGCAAAAGCCAGCGCCAGCCCTAACACCAATGCGCGCATCACGCTCCAATTCCTTTCAGACACCAAGCCATTTCCCGCGCGCGGCGGTTCTCCAGACCTTTATTTTTCACACCGTTAACGTAAATCCAGCGCGGTAGCTGGTTGCATGCCTGCCACCACTGCTGGCGATTGATATATGACACCATGGTTGACCTGCAGATCGTACCGGTCCCCACATTGAAACCAATACTCACCAGCGCATCGTAGACATGTTGCGGGGGCTTAACCGTCAGGCAGGCATCCAGCTTTTTTTCAGTCAACAGCACATTGTTTATTAACCCCTGTGCCGCCTGCCGTTCCGTTATAGCTTTCCCCGGCACCACCCCGGATGTATTGCCGATCCCGTCAGTCCATACACCTGCGCTGCACTGATACGGCTGCAGGCGGCATCCCTCGTAATCGGCAATCAGTTTCAGCCCCTCGACGGAGGTATGAAGCGACTGGAAACCGGGCAGCGTGGCGGCGATAGCCAGCACAGCCCCGACAAGGCAGCGCTTAACGATTGAAGGATTCATATTCCCCCCGTGAAATTTTGCCATCGCGCAGCAACCTGAAAGACTGGTGTTTGTAGTACCAGTTGATAGCCAGCATCAGCACACCAATCAGCACGCCGCTAACCGTTGAAGCATCCTTGAGCGACAGATCGCCCAGCCATGCCAGCAGCACGGCGATGCAGTAAGTGATAAAGGCGCTGATTCGTTCAAGCGTCATAATTCAGTCCCATAGCTGGACGGTCTGCGCCGTGGTTGACGCCGTAATGTCCGGCAGCTCCACCTGCAGCCCGTGCGGTAAAAATGGGCCGTACTCAGCCAGCCCCGGATTTGCCTGCAGAACCTGCTCAGTGACCCCCTGCGTGCGCCCGTAATGACGCCAGCAAAGCGCGTCCACCGTGTCATACTGATGCGCACGCACTTTCATCAGATAAGCTCCACCGTACAGTGCGGCGCATCCTGCACCCGGCTGATAGCCCAGCGGGCATCACGCCACAGATCGCCGCTGGCCTCCGCCAGCTCCTCCCCTCGCTTCACGCCTGACGCCGTGGCGTCATAGTCCTGATAACGCTCATTGAGCACAGCACGCGCCCAGCAAAAAACGGCGTTGTGGTAGTGCTGGATACGCTCGCTTTTGCCGTCCAGCATGTCCGCCGGAACCTCAGCCAGTGCCCGCCAGCCCAGCAACTGCTGGCGGTTGCGGAAGTCGTACAGCTCAGCGTTAACCTCAGAAATAGCTGTCAGCACAACCTGCTTTAAACGCGGCTGCGTCACCGTGCCGTCAGTTCGCATCACACTGCGAAATTCCGACAGGTCCACATCAGGCCAGAACGGCGTATTTTTGATGACCTCCGCCTGTTCCGGTGCCTGTTCGGGCGCAACAAACTTCATGCGGCTTTCTCCTGAATAAGTGGGCGGTGGACGGGGTTTTGATGTGGCAGTGCCTTTCGCCACCCCGTGCCGCCCGTGCGCGGGGCACGTTCTTTAGCGGCTGTCATTGCGCAGTCTGCGCTCCAGCTGCTGCTTTTCTTTTTTCACGCCACAGCGGGGATCGAGCTGCAGTGCATGGGTAAGGTGATTCAGGGCAGATGCCGGGTTGCTTTCACTCAGTACAGCGCCGATGGCTTTATGCAGGCGCGCCCGCGACTGGTCCGGCATATCCAGATCGGTTGTCAGGTCCAGCGTCTGCAGGAGCAGATCGGCATCAAAACCAGCAGCGGCAAGCAGGGCGCTTTGCGCCGCGTCTGCCATTTCTTCTGCCAGCACGGTCTGCACGTTACGGTTGCCCAGCGGCATCACCCAGCCATGGCGCAGCGCATGACGCCCGATTTCCAGCGCACCGGCATAATCACCGGCGTCGATACGCCACAGCATCACGTACATCAGCACGTCATCCTGCTGCGCACCTCCGGCAGCCAGCACGCCCTCCGCCCAGGCGGAATATTTCGGCAACAGCTCCACCTTGATTTCCGCCTTTTTCACCGTGGACTGGATACCTTTAAGCCGGCGGCGATCTTCTGCCAGTTGCAGCAGCATCAGGTCATAACCCGACGCATGGCGAACACTGCCGCCCTCACGGGCGGCCTGTTCGGCCTGAATGCGCAGGCGGTGTTGCCGTGCGGGACTCAGGCTCATGCGTTACTCTCCGTTTCCTGTTTCTGCTGCAGGCGGGGTGAAATCACCGATTTCGATGTTTTCAACCAGCGCCGCGCAGCGGTAGTCCTCGACCACATACGCCTCGTTGACGGATTCAAAGTTTTCAATCCGGTCACGTTTCGGGTTGTCGATAACAGAACGGCGGCGGGTGTCTTCCTGCCAGTAGATCGACAGGTTATCCAGACGGGTGATCAACAGGGCATTCGCCGGGAAGAAAGGCGCGCGCACAGCCTGCAGGCCGCCCATGCGTTTCTGGCTGATGATCAGATCGGCGGCGATTTTCTCGCTGTTGTCCTGCTCTTTGTTAACCAGCGGGAAATACTTGTCAGACAGCAGTTCACGACCACAGACAACAACCAGCTCGTCATCATCCTGATACTCGACATCGATCAGCTCGTTAACGGCATCCATCACCACCGCATCCAGATTTACGTACTTGCCACCCGGACCAACTTTTACCGGCTCTGCAGTAGTGGTGCCATCTTCGGCGGTTTTGCTGCCCATGACGTGATCCGGCGCGTCTTCGCGGATTTTCTGCAGCCAGCCTTTATTGACGTCCTGCAGCAGCGGGTTTTCAGCACGATTAGAGGTTTTGGCGCGCTTCACGCCGTTAAAGCCAATCATGATGCGGTCCAGCGCCTGACGTTTGACGATGGCGTTGCGGATACGCACCTGAAAGTCCTGGAATTTCGCCCACAGGTCCAGTTTTGCGTAGGTCAGCACCGTATCAAAGTTGGTCTGCTCGCATTTGTATTCCACATCTTCCATCAGCGTCGGATCGGTAGGCTCGCGCTCTTTGGTGGTGGTATCGGTGGTTCCGGCAATGGTGCTGCCAACGCCCAGCCCCAGCAACTGCCCGGACTGCTCAGTGACCGGCGTGATGTTAATCAGCGTCAGGAAAGCGGCGGACTGCTGGATCTGGTCTTCCAGCGTCTGCTGCACGGACGGCTCTACGGTGAACTTGCTGGACAGTTCTTCAATCTCCACACCATTCAGGCGCGCCAGCTGCTGCAGGTAAGCGTTAAAGGCAAAGCGGGTTTTCTTTTTCATCGGGTTTTATGCTCCATCAGCAATTGGTCAGGGTGCCTGCCGGTGCGTCAGCACCCGGCGCGCGCTGGCGGTAATCCTTACGGCTGTCTTCACGGCTCAGCTGCTGCTGTAACTCGGCAAAGGCGGTCTGCTGTTCCTGCAGGGAGGATTCCAGCGCGGAAAGGCGTTCACCGTTTTCAGCCAGGGATTTATCAGTGCGCTCGCTCAGGTTCTGCTGCTCGGTGGCGACAAGTTCCACGGCTTTATGCACGTCTGAGAAACGCGCATCGTCGGTCTGCTCTTTTTTGGTGAACAGCGCGGTGACGCGGGCAAAGAGGGACGGCTTTTCGTCCTGGGCTTCTTCCAGTTCGATCAGCGTTTCAACCGCTTCTGAAAACAGGTTTTCAGGGTTCAGCTTACGGTTTGCCAGCGGGTTATGTGCGGCACTGGCGCTGAAAGCCAGCATTTCGGTGCCAAGGCTCGCAGGATCGTCCGTCGCACCCAGCCCCACAAGGTAGGCTTTGCCGGTGTCGGCAAACTTCGTGCTGACCTCCATGGAGGTGAAAAGCTTCTGGCCTTTTTTCACCAGTTCCACCAGTGCGTCAGTGGGTTCGATATCGGCATAAAGTGCCATCTTGCCCGCCAGCGGGCCGTCCTGGATTTCTTCTGCAACCAGCCCCGTCACCCTGCCATAGCGGTTAAAAGTGCTCTCCGGCAGATAAGACTTGATGTGCTCAAGGTTAATCAGCGCGGTATAGACCGTCGGGTTGTAGCTGGCAGCCATCTGTACCAGCCATTCACGCTGGATCTCGCGCCCGTCAGTGGTGGCACCTTCCACCCCGATACGGAAACGCTTTGCTTTCACTGTCATGAGCCGTGCTCCGTTAGAAATAACTTACTGGAGCCTTATGTTTGCGGTGATAGGGGGAGTGAGACAACGCACTGTATTTGTACGGTAAACCACACAAACCGCAGCCGGGGAAAGCCGCCATCCAAGGCCGTATGTTTGGGCCATGAACACGACACTGACCCCCGCAGACCTCGATCCCCGTCGGCAGGCCATGCTGCTGTACTTTCAGGGATACCGCGTAGCTCGCATTGCTGAAATGCTGGGCGAAAAAGTTGCAACCGTTCACAGCTGGAAAAAACGCGACAAGTGGGGCGACTATGGGCCGCTTGATCAGATGCAGCTCACCACCGCCGCACGTTACTGCCAGCTCATCATGAAGGAGCAGAAAGAAGGGAAAGACTTCAAGGAAATTGACCTGCTGGCGCGCCAGTCAGAGCGTCACGCCCGGATCGGAAAATTTAACGACGGCGGGAACGAAGCTGATTTAAACCCGAAAGTAGCCAACCGCAACAAAGGCCCACGCCGTCAGCCGGAAAAGAACGTTTTCACCGACGAACAGATAGAAAAGCTGGAAGAAGTCTTCCACACCTCTATGTTCGACTATCAGCGTCACTGGTTTGAAGCTGGGAAAACAAACCGCATCCGTAATTTGCTCAAGTCGCGCCAGATTGGCGCCACGTTTTATTTTGCCCGGGAAGCATTGATTGACGCCCTGCTGACCGGACGCAACCAGATTTTCCTTTCTGCCAGTAAGGCACAGGCGCACGTCTTTAAGCAGTACATCATCGACTTTGCCAAAGAAGTTGAGGTGGAGCTGAAAGGCGATCCCATGGTGTTGCCCAATGGTGCAGCTTTGTACTTTCTCGGCACCAACGCCCGCACGGCGCAGAGCTACCACGGCAACCTGTACCTTGATGAATATTTCTGGATACCAAAATTCCAGGAGCTGCGCAAGGTGGCCTCCGGTATGGCCATTCACAAGAAATGGCGACAAACCTACTTCTCTACGCCGTCCAGTCTGACCCACAGCGCGTATCCGTTCTGGTCCGGCGCGCTGTTTAACCGGGGCCGTGCCAAAGCGGACAAGGTAGATATTGACCTGACCCACAGCAACCTTGCGCGCGGCCTGCTCTGCCCTGACGGACAGTACCGCCAGATCGTCACCGTGGAGGACGCGGTGCGCGGCGGCTGTAACCTGTTCGACCTGGACCAGCTGCGCATGGAGTACAGCCCGGACGAATACCAGAACCTGCTGATGTGCGAATTTATTGACGATCTGGCGTCAGTATTCCCGCTCAGCGAGCTGCAGGCATGCATGGTGGACAGCTGGGAAGTCTGGACCGATTTTCAGGCGCTGGCGCTGCGCCCGTTTGGCTGGCGAGAGGTCTGGATCGGTTACGACCCGGCGAAAGGTACGCAGAACGGTGACAGCGCAGGCTGCGTGGTGATGGCACCGCCCACTGTGCCGGGCGGAAAGTTCCGCATTCTGGAGCGTCATCAGTGGCGCGGGATGGACTTCCGCGCCCAGGCGGATGCTATCAAAAAACTAACTCAGCAGTACAACGTGACCTATATCGGCATCGACTCGACCGGCGTCGGTCACGGTGTTTATGAGAACGTAAAAGCGTTCTTTCCCGCTGTCCGGGAGTTTGTCTACAACCCCAACGTCAAAAATGCCCTGGTGCTCAAGGCGTACGACATTATCAGCCACCGTCGTCTGGAGTTTGACGCAGGACACACCGACATTGCGCAATCCTTTATGGCAATCCGCCGTGCCACTACAGCCAGCGGCAACCGTCCTACCTACGAAGCGAGCCGCAGCGAAGAAGCCAGCCACGCAGATTTGGCCTGGGCAACGATGCACGCACTGTTTAACGAACCGCTGCAGGGCGAATCCGCCAATACCAGCAATATTGTGGAGATTTTTTGATGAGTGAACTCGAAGCCTTAACCAGCACAACGCCAAAAGAAGATACGGCGCATAAAAACGCAGGCGTAACTGCCGAGGCTTTCAGCTTTGGTGATCCAATCCCGGTGCTGGACCGCCGCGAGCTGCTGGACTATGTAGAATGCGTTCAGATGGACAGATGGTATGAACCGCCGGTCAGTTTTGATGGGCTGGCTCGCACCTACCGTGCCGCCGTGCATCACAGCTCGCCGATTGCCGTTAAACGCAATATTCTGACCAGCACCTTTATTCCGCATCCGCTGCTGAGCCAGCAGGCTTTCAGCCGGTTTGTTCAGGACTATCTGGTGTTTGGTAACGCCTATCTGGAGAAGCGCACCAACCGGCTCGGCGGCATTCTGTCGCTGGAGCCATCGCTGGCGAAATACACCCGCCGCGGCGTGGATCTGGATACCTACTGGTTTGTGCAATACGGCATGACCACGCAGCCCTACGAGTTTACCAAAGGCAGCATCTTTCACCTGATGGAGCCGGATTTAAACCAGGAGATTTACGGCCTGCCGGAATATCTGTCAGCCATCCCTTCCGCCCTGCTGAATGAGTCCGCAACACTGTTCCGCCGGAAGTACTACATAAACGGCAGCCACGCAGGCTTCATCATGTACATGACTGACGCCGCACAGAACCAGGAGGACGTGAACAACATCCGCCAGGCCATGAAAAGCGCCAAAGGCCCGGGTAACTTCCGCAACCTGTTTATGTACTCACCCAACGGCAAAAAGGATGGCATTCAGATCATCCCACTATCAGAGGTGGCGGCAAAGGATGAGTTTCTTAATATCAAGAACGTGAGCCGCGATGACATGATGGCGGCACATCGAGTGCCGCCGCAGATGATGGGAATTATGCCGAGCAATGTTGGAGGGTTTGGGGATGTGGAGAAGGCCAGCCGCGTCTTTGTTCGTAACGAGTTAATGCCGCTGCAGAAGCGACTGCAGGAACTTAACGGCTGGCTGGGAGAAGAAGTAATAACCTTCAATCCTTATAGTCTTGATGTTGAATAAAAATCAACTCCCCTTATTTCTTCTTTCCTCACGTCTTGCTCTGGCTTCAACAAGGCGCTGAGGCTCAGTGTAAAGCCGCTCAAGGAAAATATAGGTAAAATCCTCTAAGTCCTCGGCAGCAGCCTTATCCAAAATTCCTTCATGAGCACCATCATTACCATCATCTTTGACACACTCAGCCAACTCTCTCAATGCTTCGGGTAAAATATGGTTCTCAAACAACCACTCCATTCTTAGCCCCAGACTCCTCTTTATTTTCTGAGCAGGTCCCTGTTCACCATCTGGAACAAGTCCTTTAGTCGCATAGTCAAGACAAAGCCTAAACATTGTTGCAGCAGCATTAAAGCAGCCAATAGCCAAACATTTTGCCCCTTCTTCATAAGCAGCATTTATATGCGGAGGAAGGAATTCTGGCGGCTCTCCTACACTTAGATCGGCTGGAGATATAGGTCTAATAACGCAGGCTACATCTTTTAGACCAAATAAAGCCATGCCCCAATCAATAGAATCAAGCGGCTGTCGTTTATTTACATCAGTACAAAGAAATATGGTTGTCTTATGGCACTCTCGGCACACACAGTAAGCTTCGTATGCCGGGACTTCCTCCTTTGCAAATGCCTTATAGCTACCAAAGCAATTTACCCCACGCACATCAAATGCGATCTTTTGCGCTCCGCATCTTGGACAGTTATCCACAAACATTGCCATGTGACTACATTCCTCATATCAAAAAGAATATACCGCTTTCCGGCACACTCATAATCGTCCTATTCTAGATGTTGATACCACAAGTTGACATTTACAACCACGAGCGCGCGCTCGTATCCCCGCCACGCCTGCCCGCTTTGTGTAGTGGTTTTCATGCACCTGCATTACATAAGCAAAAGCCCGCCAGTTCTGGCGGGCCTCAGCAAAAACGATCCTCAAACGATCATGCGATTTCATGCGGATGAGTGCAGTATGCACCATACATGTCATAGGTAACAAAATTGAAAATAATCGGTTAGCTGACTCGAGGAAGTGCTAGCGATGTCAAGTCCACAATTCATGCCACTACATCCGAAAGAAAACGAAGTTAAAATAACGGTCAAATACTAAATTTATAATATAGTTTGTATTATACACTCATATCAATACTCATTTATCACCGTAGGCCTCAGGACGATAAAGTCTCATTGCTCCTGCGGATATCAACTCCTCTTTAAAAGATTTACTTAGAGTAAAACCCTGCAGTAGAGAATATTTTTCAATATAAACTTTAGATTTAACACCCTTAGTTGACAATCCATTCAACATCAATGCCCCAGACTCTATTGATGAGAGCTGTGCCCTAACCAATTTAGCATATTTAATTCGTTCTTTTTTACGAAGAAAACTGGCCTCATCTATATGTTTAAATATATGATACAAATTTCTGAAATAATGTCCGGTGTTCGAGAAGAAATTTTCTTCTTCATATACAAGATCAATTGAAAACCTCATCCTTTCCTGAATTAGAATCTCATCATTCGACAAATTCAGAAAGTTAAACTTCACCTCTGTTATATACCAATCAAGTGCATCTACTCCTTTGTATGACTCCTCATCATAGGCTACTTTAATATTTGATAAGTGATCTTTGTGGTATCTTAGAAGCTCAAAAAGTACTGACTCAAATGACTGAGTCATAGATTGTTTGGATGTAGTGTAAAGTGTGAAACAAACTAAAATTATAGATAAAAAACTTAAACCTGGGTTAAGGACACCTCCGATGTAATCACCAAACTGCCCCCACTGCTCTACAGATTGACTTATAGGCAACGTCCCGAAATTCATCCAATATTTATATAAAGCGTATGCGATAAATAAACAAGTCACAAGAACAAAAATAAATATAAAAGATAATCTTTTCATATAATCCATTATTTTTACCATAATTCAACCTTTACACGAACTCAATATTATTTAACTCAAGTTGATATATTCCTTTCATGGCTTTACATAAAATTGGTTTCTTTAATTTTCTTATGTTTTCAATTTTCCATGTAAAATAACCTTCCTTCCAAGTTCTTCCCAGACTGACTGAAAAACCGTTTTCATTATAGTCATCCTCTGTCCATACTTTAAACTCTGTAAAATCGACGATGGCCAAAGCGACCCCATCATCTATATCTTCATCGCTGGATAGATATTTTTGATTTTGAACAATCACAACATTTTTCATCGGAATTTCTGGTGGCAACCATGATCTTATCTCAATATTTTTTTTGCCATCTAATATGAGATCTACAGCAGGCTTAAGGATAGATAACGCTTGATATTCCATGGTATGATCCTTATGGTTTACACTCTTATATTTTAACACAAATCGTAAACATGAGGTATAATATGTTGATTTTTATCGCGGGAGTCCATGGTGTTGGTAAAGGTTACTTATGTAAAAAATATGTAGAAAGTAATCACGCCATACATAAAAGTGCTAGTCAATTAATTCGAGAGTATGGGCAAATAGAGCTGCCAACCAGTAAGCTAACAGAAGATATTGACAGAAATCAACTTATACTATTGGCTGCTGTTGATAATCTTACTCAAAATGGATGTATATTATTACTTGATGGACATTTCGCATTAGTATCTAAGGATGGGACAATAACTGCAATAGAAACCGACGTGTTTAAAAGATTGAATCCTGATGGTGTTATTTTATTACAAAATGATATCGGTTTAATCACACAAAGAATCATTGAAAGAGATGGTGACACAATAAAATATGACATTAGCTCTTTAATCGAACACGAAAAAGACAATGCAAAAAAAATATGTACTGATTTAGATATCCCCTTAAAAGAAATATATTCCGCTTCTATTAAAGATTTTAGTGATGCGATTGAAGATATTAAGCGCGAGTATATTTCTCGCGCTTAATATAAATATTTAAACATATCGGAAAGATTGAGGTGCTTTTGCCCCTGGGGATATGTCTTCTAAATCTAATGGAGAGCTGTACCTTCTGGGGCTTTTTACCGAAATGGCAAATGCTCTATCGCGACGATGAAAATAGTCAGTAAAAAATTCATGACTTATTCCGGCATAATTTTTGGTTAAACTCCACAATTCAGAAGGCGAATTTACTAAAATATCACCAACCTTAAATTCTCCAATTACTTTACCTACAGGCATAGTCGCATAAATGATGACAGTGTCAACATTTTTATTTTTAAATATGCTTTTTCTAAACTCAAACTTCTTTTCACCAGATAAAATTCGCTCAGCATATTCAGGCTTAATTGACAATATAACTTTCATTTACGCCCCCATCAGTAATAATTTTCTTAAAATGCGGATCACTCAAAGGGAGGAAACCCCAATAATTTGCATCAGTATATCCAGTTATGGTCATAATATCATCCCTAATTATTCTTTTTGTTAACGGGAAGTTATATGTAAAGCGGATGATGTAAGGATAATTTTTCTTTGCATACAAAAGTTTAAGCTCATCTTCATCAAAAACGCTAAATGGTGCGCAGTAATCCCTAAAGTCTTTATAAGTGGAGAACTCATGAATATTCTTGACACTCAAAACCACACATACAGAAGTTGCTACTGAACGATAACGAGCCGGACCCTGACCATCTGAAGTTCTATAGATTAATAGGTTGTCACCGAACTGAAGGTGTTGCGTACCATCCATTTTGGTAAGATACACCTTTTCAATACTATTTGTATGAGAAATATCCTGAATTAAACTTCCATCTTCGTTATGAAGTTTAGACTCAGGAAACAACCTGGTATGCCATGAAGGGTATATGCTTAGCAGGAAGTTTCTATTTCTTAATTTAATTAACGGATAATTGGGATAACTCATTTACTCTTTCCACTCCAAATTTTTGAAATAAACGCCTTCACGGCCATTGTTTGTTTCTTGGATTTTTCTTGCTTGTAACTCAAAACCATAACGCTTTAATAAATTAATTAGCCCTTCATGCTTATCAAAAATTGTCACATATATTTCTTTGAGATTATTTTTCATAGCAAACTGAAAAACTAACCTGACAAACCTTTCACCTAATTTTGTTCCGTGCGCATCTATTTTGAAAGTGCCTAACTTTGCCCTAGCTTTTCTCTCAAATGCAGGGGTCGTATCCGTAATTGCCTCATCCTCTACTTTTAAATACAGGAACCCATCCATCTCACCATTATCGTTGTAAGAAACATAGGCTTTGCTCCCTGATTTAGAGATAAACCAATTGTCAAAACCATCATAATCAGCTTTCAATGAATTGAAAAAACGGTCATTTAAGTCAATGTCACGGAAGAATTTTTCTTGTATAGACATCCGAGTCTCCTTATCCAATCACCATTTTGCAATCAATTAGGTTGATGCAATCAAAATGCTAAAAATTTCCCCACACTAAGTCTATCAACAGTTTCAGGTAATGTCTTCATCATTGTTATCTAACCTAATACTATGGATAACATTGCAGACACTGAAGCGTTGATTAAGAAAAATCCTTAGTATGACTAATCAGCGCGCTTTAGATACCATATTCATTGTAGCGTTGCATCTCATAAAAACAAAGTGACTATAGCGCAATGCCGCTTTTGATTATATCATTGAATTATATAAAAAATACCATATACAAAACCTCAGTTAGCCTTGTCCGTCTGCTGCTTGAACTATGTATACAGATGCTTTTCCGCCGAAAATATCGGTGATTCAACTGTCTTCATGATTTCGGATTTTAGCAATCAACTCATCTGTCAGCTCAGACACCCACTGGATAGCCAGCCGCTTTTCTTCATCACTGCACTCACTTGCCGCTACAAGCTTGATAAAAAAATCAATGCGCTGGAGCTTCAACGACTCCAAAAGATAGTCCTGCATTTTCCCTCCTATCACTCCTCGGACACACAAAAAACTGTATATATATACAGTATACCTCTGATTTTCAAATGTAAAACTTTTTTTATCTGTCAATTGGAGCGCTCTGAAGCGATTCCTTAACAGCAAGAATTGTTAAACCAGCAGCATCAGTACCACTGCCGCCATTTGTCATCTTCCTGCAGCCGCTGGTTCCGGTAAAAAATTCGCATCCCGGCCCCGGATGGAATGCTGCCGCCACGCAAAAGCAAATCCACTTCCGCATCACTTGCATCAAATCCTCTGGACCTCAGTTCTGCCTCTAGCTGCAGCCGTTGCTGCTCTGAAATGCTCTGTTTGTATGCTTTTTTCCGTTTCGGTTTTACCAGTCGCAACCTGGCTGTAAGCTCCCGCCGTTCCTTCTGGCCCATATTGTGGAGGTGATCCTGCAGCGCCTTCTCATCCATGGTTTTAATATCGGGAAAATCTCCCCCTGATTGGTTCAAAATTTCAACAGGGGGACAGTTATTGCCACGAGTCCAAGGGGCGCAAGCGCCCTGGTCGGCTGCCGCCTCCTGAACGTCAACGGCCTTACGAACCTTTTTCCACTTCATCGCGTGCGTGCAAATCTTGCCCTCTACAATCGGGGACCAGATGCCATAGATACGGATACCGTGATCGCCGTAGGCGCTCGGTTCGTCGTTAAGCTCATAAGCCGTGCGGACAAGGTGATGTTTGCGGGGAACCAGTACACCGCCCTGCTTCATGATGTAGGTGGCAAAGCAACCCGCATCTGCAGCTGCCAGTACCGCATCCAGACGCGGATTATCCAGTACCGGCGCACCCGCTTTGCGCTCACCCTGCACTCTCGCGGCCTGACCAGCCAACAAGCGCAGCTCGCGGTATGCCTGACGCCCCGGAATACCAAAGAAACGAAATTGCTGGACACGGTGCAGTGACGCCCAGGCGCTGACATGCTCGGCGCTGTCACGCAGTGATCTGCCGGTTTCTTTGCTGATTTCTTTCGCCAGCCCGCGCCCGTCGATGTTCTTACTGATGTATTTGGCAATGTAGCTGGTCGGCGTGCCCTTGCGTGGGTTGATTAGCTCGGACTTGAAGCGCGGCCCGGTATTGGTGCCCAGCTCCTCGCGGTCTTCACGGATGGCAAACTTACGCAGCAGCGCGGTGATGGAGCGACGGTCTTTTTTGCGCATAAAGCACAGAAGATGCCAGTGCACGGTGCCGTCATGGTGCGGCTCTGCAACGCGGACGCCGTACCAGCGCAGACCGGCCTTGTGCATGGCCTTGCGGAAAGCGGCGAATGTATCAACCAGATAATCACTGCTCTGCCGGACAGTGGCGCTGGTCCATTTCGGATTTGGCCTGCCGTTGTTGAGGGTTGCGTGGAAGCGTGACGGGCAGGTGATGGTATAGAACACGGCGCAGTCTCCGCGCATTTCCGCGATCAGCTCCAGCCCTTTAACGCAGGCCATCATTTCATTACGGCGGTGCGCCGGGTTGCTGTTGCTGGCGTTCACCACATCTTCCATGTCCAGCGTGTCACCGTCTTCGTTGACCAGCTCATGCGAGCGGAAGAACTCCAGCGATTTGCGGCGCTGCTCGCGTTTGTGGATCACGGCTTCATAGCTGACATACGGGGACGCTTTCTTGTTGACCAGGCAGACGGCACGCAACTGCTCCTCCCGCCACTCACAGCGCATCTGCCACAATTTGCGATACCACCAGTCCGCGCACAGCATGCGCGCCAGCGACGGTGGGATCAGTTCATAAGGCACCGGCTTGCGACGGCGCTTTTTGCGGCGTAACTTCTCAAAGGCAGGCGGGATGACCTCAAGGCGCATGGCTTCTGCAGCAACCCTTTCCCATGCCTGGCGGATTTCTTCTGGTTTAACATCATCACTGACAAACAGATCACCGCAGGCCGCATCAAGACACATGCTCATATGTGCCGCAACCAGCGTGGAAAGGCGCTTGACCTGCTCCTGATTCATTTCAGGCAGTACCAGCAGCCCCTCCAGCCCGTCCAGGCTCGCCATGAACCGGAAAGACGCAGACACCTGGCTGTCACGCACGCGCTCCAGCCGCTCAAGACAAGGCCTGATTGTTTCGCGCAGATAGCGGGAATAAGCTTTAGCCCTGCCCAGGCTATGGAAGTATTTAATCCGCTCCAGCAAAGGCTTGCTGATATGGGCAGGCATGGCGCTAACATCGGCAATAATCACCAAATCGGGATTAACGCGCTGCTGTTCGCGGGCTATTTTGGCATGGCTAATCAGCCGATCCTGCTCCATTTCACACTGGACAGGATCGCGGGATTCATTGAAGAAATAACGTTCCCAGACCTTATCACTCAGCGCTTCACGGCGCAGATGCTCCTGCTCGTTATCCACAGAGTAAAGAGCGATCAGGTTTGAAAGCGCAGACTCCGGCGCAACTTCCGCCGGGTCCAGATAGGGGTTAACCGCTTTTTTTGGGGTATTCCATGGAAAGGCCACGGCGGCCTCATTCGAGCCGCCGGTGGTTTGTGCATGATGTAATGTGAATTTACTCACTGCCACGCCCGTACCTTAGCTTCCACCGAGATATCAGGACCAGACGCCAAATCAACACCAAACCAGCATGCTGATTTTGTGGCGATGATTTCTAGTGCAGTTTTACTATCACCGGCAGCCACCCCCATGCTGCGCTTAGCGGTTATACGATGGCGAGTAAAATCACGATAAAGCGAACGGGTCAGAGACGTATCGCTGTTGGACACGATAACCGGATGACCTTCTGATGACCGGCGTTCAAGAATAGACGCCAGATGGTACTGATCATCTTCTGTAAAACCAGCTGTGTGATATCCGTTAAACGTGCCGTCATATGGTGGATCGCAATAGACAACATCACCCGTTTGCAGCAGTGCCAGTGTCTCGTCATAGCTGGCGCAGATAAACGTTGCGCGTTTTGCTTTTTCTGCAAATGCGCGTATTTCGTTTTCAGGGAAGTACGTCTTTTTATAATTACCGTAAGGAACATTAAAATAACCGTCCAAGTTATAGCGACACAGTCCGCGATAACCATGGCGATTTAAATATAAGAAATACAATGCGCGTTCAATTGCGCCACCATGGCGCAAGTTAAACTCCTGTCTCGTCTTATAATATGCCTCTGAATCATTACGGGCTTCAAAAAGATATCGGCCCTCTTTGATGAAGTATTCAACATCATTCTTAATCACCTGATAGAGATTAATCAGGTCTGGATTAATATCCGCGACAAGATAATGAGGATAGTCTGTCGCCATCATCACAGCACAGGAACCCGCGAAAGGTTCAACCAGTCGCGGGCCTGCTGGAAGGTGTTTTTTCAGTTCTGCCATGATGGCGGTTTTATTACCCGCCCATTTCAGGATAGTGCTCATACAGCCCCCCCTACGTAATGTTTGCCTTTCAGCTCCGCAATCTCCTGACAAGTGACACAGCACTGCACGCCCGGAATGGCTCGGCGGCGTGCTGGCGGGATCGGCGCATCGCAATCAATGCAGAGAACACGGGAAACGCCCGGGGTTCTGTTGCGGGCGGTGTGGATGTGGCGCTGACGTTCTTCTTCAACCCGCTGCTGTACAAGGTCCATTGAATCAGCCATCAGTGGATCTCCTGCGCTTCGTTCTGAATGTTTTCAGCCGCAATACGCAGCAGCTCCGCCGCTTCAACGTGGTTAAGCTGGCGTAACGTGATATGGCAAGCCAGGCTATCAAGACGGGCTGCCATTGCCGCAGCACGTGCTCGGCGTTCTTCCATGCGTGCATCAGTCAGCATCTGGTTAAGGCCAGCATCATCTGGTCCTGTTTTGGTAATACGGGTTTCAATATTTCGCATTGTTGTTTCTCCTGAATTTGGGCAATAAGAAGCCCGGCGGGTTTACGCCTTTAATTTCGGTTGTGGGTTAATTCGGCATGGCTAGCCGATTTGGAAATAAACTCACCACTGTACGGAAATGGTTCATTGCTTTAATCAGCTCCCGCTTTTCGTCAGTCGTCAGCTCACTAACATTGACGCTATGACGTTCCGCCGGAATCTTTGCCATAAAGAATATTGCAGCTAATGCGCGTTTATTCTGCTCATGGTTAATATCCCGTTGGTCCCGCATATCGCTAATAAAGCGCTCCAGTTCTGAATCAATATTTAAGCCAAACACTTTCGCCCTTAATTCCGCGATGTGGTTTAACCCGTTAAGGCGGAGGCCAGCGCTTAGCGGAACAGTCGCAGCATCGCCTTCAATAGCCATGGTTTCCTCTGCTTTTTAGTAGACAGTTCAGCCAGCAGCGCATCCTGAGAGCGGCACGGGTGCCAGCGCTTGCCATCCTTCCCCATAATCCAGCCATGACCGCAGTGCATTGCAGGACTTTGCTTAACGAGCAGTGATGCAAAAGATGGTTCTTTAGTCAGCATAACCACCTCAGATCAGACCGAACGAAGCGCCCAGGCCCGTCACGGTGTCTACCGCGCTTGCCATCGCCGGATTCGCCTGCAAACGCGCATGCAATGAAACTGCAGTGAGTGCCATAAGGCGCGTAACAGAGTTGATGCTATTGATCACATCGCGACGGCCTGCACTGGTTTTCACATCACCGGACACTGCACCTGCAGCTACACGCCCAATCTCCGCAGTTGCACTCATGACGTAATGCGGCAGGTTCTCTTTTGCCACTTCATTCAATGGCACACACGGCAGGCAATGGATTTGAGCCAGAAAACCGTCAACCAGCGTTGAGTCCTCTGTGATATCAGTCAGCAGCCAGATCTCCGGCGGCGTCAGTTGGTGCGGTTGCTCCGGGTTCAGCTTATTGCGCAGCGTCTGGACATTCATTCCTGCGCGTTCTGCCAGCTTCACCATGTTGTGACGCAGCGCGAAAGCCCGGCAGGCTTCTTCAAAGTGTGGATGTTTGGAAATCTTATAATCAAACATGCGCCCCTCTCAAAAAGTTCTCATAATTGAACTTACTGACCAACAATGACGCGAAAGTTGGAATGACCGAGGGATTCACGAACCTGGTCGGTTTTGTACATCAGGTAACGCAGGCTTACGCGACCTTTGTTTTTTTCTTTTTTGACCATGTACTTGGCAAGCTGACCATGGTGAATTTTCTGGTAAACAGAGCCACGGGAGATACCTTCCCATTCAGCGAACTCTGCAGGCGTAGCCATTTCTTTTGGTACACGAATTGAAATATCAGTGCTCATAGTGCAATATTTCTCGGTTAAGGTTTGGTTTACGTCGTTTTATCTTGTTTTATTTGATTCAATAATTGATACATCGAGATACTACGATCCAATATTTGATACGTCAATAGGATTGAAAAATGATACAGGTGAAAGCTGGCGAGAATACCGGGGGAAGAGAGGCTATCCATAGGCTAATGGCCGCCTATGATTTCAAGTCCAGACAGCAACTGTGCGATCACTTGGGCGCATCAAAAAGCACTATGGCAAACAGATACTTAAGAGATAGTTTTCCGGCAGAATGGGTGATTCAGTGTGCTTTGGAGACAGGGGTTTCTTTACTGTGGCTCACTACTGGACAGGGCGAGACAGGTTCAAATATTGAACGCAAAAAAGATATCAATTTCGTGAACTCTAGCAAAGTTAAACCCCTTTCTGAGCTTGTTTCCCCCGAAATTGATAAGGCAACTCTCAACGGTGGCTTATTGGTCGATGCTGGAAAAGCAATCATTGATAGCAGTCTGCTCCCCTCGGACTCAAGCAACCTATTGCTGGTGAATACTTCTGGAGATTCTTATTTAGTGGACCGCAGCCAAACGCCTCCAGTTAACGGTATGTGGTTGGTAGATATCGACGGAATAAAAAGCATCGTGAAGTTAACACGGCTACCAGGAAACAGATTGGTGGTCCATCAAGACGAATCATCCTTTGAGTGCAGCCTTGATGATATCGAGGTAGTAGGCCGCGCATTAAAAATAATTAAGAGCCTTTGATATGACCATCAGAAAGCAGCCAAACGGAAAATGGTTGTGTGAATGCTACCCGAACGGGCGCGACGGCAAGCGTGTGCGCAAACAATTTGCGACGAAAGGCGAAGCCGTAGCATTCGAAAACTTCACCATGGATGAAGTAAACAAAAAACCATGGCTAGGGGAAAAGGAGGATCGGCGGCATCTGTCAGAAGTGATAGAGCAATGGCACTCACTCTACGGGCAGACGCTTGCAGACCCCAAACGCCTGATGGCGAAACTTAGAATTATCTGTAATGGCCTGGGCGATCCCATCGCCTCAGAACTGACCGCCGGTGACTTTACGAAATACCGCGAAGCACGGCTAAAAGGTGAAGTGCGAAATGAAGATGGCGCGCTTATGTCGCCCGTTAAACCCCGCACTGTAAACCTTGAACAGCGCAACCTATCATCGGTTTTTGGCACACTGAAAAAGCTGGGCCACTGGTCAGCCCCCAACCCGCTTGCCGGGCTGCCAACATTTAAAATCGCAGAGGGCGAACTGGCGTTCCTGGCCCCAGAAGAAATTAAACGCCTGCTGGATGCCTGCGCTGATTCTCAAAGCCCCAGCCTGCTGATGATTGCAAAAATATGCCTGGCCACCGGCGCGCGCTGGAGTGAAGCCGAAAACCTGCAGGGCCATCAGTTATCAAAATACCGAATCACCTACACCAAAACCAAAGGCAAGAAAAACCGTACCGTACCGATATCTCAGGATCTGTATGACGAACTCCCCAAGAACAGAGGGAAGTTATTCACGCCATGTAGAAAAGCCTTTGAGCGGGCGGTAAAAAGAGCTGGTATTGAGCTACCGGAAGGCCAGTGCACTCACGTCCTGCGCCATACATTCGCCAGCCACTTTATGATGAATGGTGGAAACATATTGGTGTTAAGAGATATCTTAGGGCATTCAGACATTAAAATGACGATGGTCTATGCTCACTTCGCCCCCGATCATCTTGAAGATGCTGTAACTAAAAACCCTTTATATAAAATGGAATTGTAGATGAGCTTTGAAAGCATAGTCACCTTTATACAAAAACCAACACCATCAATATGGCTAATTTTATTTTATGCTTGCTATGTTTGTCTCGAAGTATATCTAAATATAAAAAACAACTATTTCCAAATGACTGAGGATAGATTAACAAAACAAAAATTATTCAAGCAATCAATAAGAATCCCTGTTTGTTCATCAATATACTTTGGTGTCTTTTCGTGGATAGGGCACTCACCTCAATTTGATGCTGAAGGGTTTAAAAACTTTATTGATATAAGTAAGTTATCTATTGCGCTTCTTTCTCTTTCAATTCCATTTGTTGCTATAGTTGCTAACATTCATAGAACGATACAAACTGAGAATCAAATTCGAAAAACACAACAACAGATAGATTTAGTAACCGAGAAAAACCGCAGTGATGGGTACTATGCTCATTTGAAGAATTATTCGGATATATTCAAAACACTGCCATCATTTACCCTTTCTCGCCGTAATAATAAAACACTCGATAAAAGCACAGTTAAAATATCTGTAGATTATACGTATTTACTATACAAAAAAATATTTACAAAATCCTCTATAACCAACGGATATAACACTGAAGTCGATCAAAAATTTCTAAAAGGATTAGAAAATATATATAATGAAATCAGCAATACAATAATAAAAAATTCTGATTTTCACCCAAATTTAACAAGTCCATCTAAATTGGAGCACATTGAATCACTAATAATTTTATTATGTCGAGAGATAGGTATCAATTATGAGCGAGACGTTAACACATTCATCATTCCCGACCCCAAATCTGGTTCTAATTTTGAAACCTCTTTTTCAGAGGAAAAAGAGATTAAAGAAATGTTGCGTGGTATAAGAGATATATTAATATCCCTTTATATTCTAATTGATCAAGATTCAGATATATTTCGGTCTTGTGCCAATGCTGGCGATTTTTTAGCCAACTATGCTTATAATTCAAATCATTTTATTTTCGAAGATATTTTGCCTATTAAGGATCGAGTCGAATAAGTGGCGACACTTTGGCGGCAGAGCATTAAAAATGCGTAAAACGGACAAACACCCAATAACACTAACATACTGATTTTAAACGCAAGTTAATGTTTTTGTTATAGTAAAAATAGTATGTAGGAATTTCGGACGCGGGTTCAACTCCCGCCAGCTCCACCAAACACCGGTGAAAGCCCTCAGCGCAAGCTGAGGGCTTTTTTGTGTCTATTGCCCCGTCCTGAAAGTGTTGACACGTTCCAGACTTAGATCCGGAGAACGTGATGATAGCTGAATACGAACAGGCAGATTAATTTCCTGATAACTCTTTTTATTTAACAGTGAACGACCATGGTTAAATAATATCCCTACAAGCTTAAAATCGTCACGATAAAAAGAAACGTATTTTTTAAATACATTCGTCATTTAAACGTTCGACATCGTTAGCCAGCCCACAACGCCGCATAGTGTAAAAATATCCAGTTAACTTCTCCATGAACAACTCTTGAATTTTCCTACTAAATACATATATTACGCATCCCGTTCAGTACATGGAATAACCTTTGATTTTTTTAATTGATATTGGAGTTACAAATGTCAAATAAGAAAATTTCGCGGAGCAATGGGGCAACAGGCCCCGTTAATAAGGTTGTCGCATGGTCAACAATCGCTTTGCAGGCTCTGTATCCTGCTCTTCTTAGCTTCACGCCAACCATCAGCCATGCGTCAGCCGTTAAGGCATCGCAGGCCGCCGCAGAACAGCAAGAACTGCGCGGCCTGTCTTCTCTCGCCGCGCAGGCTGGCAGAAGTATTGAAAACGGCCATGCGGGCAGTTTTGCTGCCAATACCGTCTCAGCACAGGCAACGAAGGAGGTGGTAGAGTGGCTACAGAAGTACGGTAATGCGCGTATTCAACTCAACGTCGATGACGCTTTCTCGTTGAAAGATTCGGCGTTCGATTTCCTTTATCCGTGGGTTGATACAAAGCAGCATGTTTTATTTAGCCAGACATCGCTTCACCGTACCGATGACAGAACCCAAACTAATATCGGTATGGGTTATCGCTACTTCACGGCGGATAATTCAATGCTGGGCGCAAACTTATTTTATGACTACGATTTAAGTCGTCATCACGCACGTATGGGTGCAGGCGTTGAGTATTGGCGAGATTATTTACGCGCAGGTGCAAATGCTTATTTAAGATTATCAAAATGGAAGGATTCTCACGATCTGGATGATTATCAGGAACGTCCGGCGGATGGCTGGGATATCTATACCCAAGGTTGGTTGCCATCGTATCCGCAACTGGGCGCATCGCTTAAATATGAAAAGTATTACGGCAAGAATGTCGGCCTCTTTGGCAGCGATCATCTTCAGGAAAATCCGTACGCCTTTACAGGCGGGATCAGCTATACGCCGGTTCCTCTAGTTACGCTTTCCGCTGAACACAAGCAGGGGCAGAGCAATACTCATGATTCACGCTTCGGCATAGAGATTAACTATCGCCCCGGCATCCCGCTGGCGAAGCAGTTGGACAGCGACAATGTTGCGTTAATGCGCGAAGTTCAGCACGGACGCTACGATTTTGTCGAACGAAATAACAATATTGTTCTGGAATACCGCAAAAAATCGGTTCTGAAAATCCGCCTGCCTGAAAGCGTACAGGGGGAAGGTGGCGCCGTTATTCCGGTGACTATTTCGCTGGATAAATCCCACTGGGGCATTCAGTCGGTAGAGTGGAACGATAGCGCATTTACCGCCGCTGGCGGACGCATTTCCGGTAGCGGCACATCATGGCAACTGACGTTACCCGCTTATACACCAGGCGGCACTAATCACTGGCAAATCGGTGCAACGGCGCGAGATGTTAAAGGAAACGCCTCTAACTATGCGGTGATGGACGTGACGGTGACGAGGAGTTCGGCCTCTGTCGGCACAATGGATTTTACATTGAACGGCGAGCAGCAACCGATCATCGCTGCTGACGGGAAGTCACAGCATCCGGTTACGCTGGTGCTTAAAGATACCAATGGTAATCCGTTAACAGGACTTGCACATGACATTGAGTTGTCTTTAGCGTTTACACCTGACGCACAGAGAAATCGTGAGCGTTCGGCACAGGCTCCAAAGCTTGGTGAAGTGCAGGAAACCCGCTCCGGGGTGTATACCGCCACGCTGACGCCGGGTTTAACGGCGGGGACGGCACGCATAACCGCTAAAGTTCTGGGTAAAACAGAAACCCTGACAGTGAAACTAAAAGCGGTTTCCGCCGAGACGGCAAAATCGACATTCACGGTAATGCCCATGGAGCAGGTCGTTGGACATCCGATTAGCCTGGCGTTAGAAGCAAAAGATAAAGACGGGAATGCCATCACCGGCGACGACAGCTTACGTTTTTATGCAGTTTCAGCCAGCGGCGAGGTCCGTTTTACTGCCGTAGAAGAGAAAGACGGCGTGTACAGCGCTAAGGCAACGTCTGAACTGGCTCAGGCGACACGCATTGGTGTGACGTCACAAAAACATGAATTCTCCGGACTGGAAAAACAAGCCAACTGGATTGCCGACAAAACGCAACCGGTGGTGCAGGCTTTTAACCTGACCAAGGACAATGCGCTGGCGGATGGCAAACAGAGTAATGTCGCGGTCGTTACCCTGGCCGACCGTTATGGGAACCCGCTGTCCGGATACACGGTCACTCTGGCGTTACCGCCACAGGTTAAGATCGCGAATGGGGAGAACGTTGTGAAGACCGATGCCAAAGGTGAAGCAAGATTCTCACTGACCAGTTCAACGCCGGGAACTTATGATATTACGCTAAGCGCGGGGAACATCAGCTCATCGCTAAGCGTAACATTTGCCTCTGCAATGGAGGGGGCAACATTGTCTCTGACGGCCAAAGACAATGGCGCAATCACCAATATTGCAGCAAACGGTCGCGATGGTGCCACGCTTGAGATCATGCTCAACAATACCGCCGCGTCGGTTGAAGGACAGAAAGTGGAGCTTATCGTAACGCCACAAGGGCTCGTGTACCCGGAGAAAATCACCACCAATAAAGACGGTTACGCGACGGTAACGTTAACTACGGTTAAGGCAGGTCATTACACCGTTAATGCCAGGGTTACAGATGGGCAGCACAGCGTTGAGTCCTCAAGCGTTGACCTGGAATTCGTACCTGATATTAACAGCGCAGTGCTGAATTTGGTAAACGCGTTACGGCGAGTAAGGCGATTGAGGTGGTATCGGATCTGCAAAATGCCGCGTTGACGATCGAACCGTCAACTACATCCGCCGTAGTCAGTGATGTGGATAACGTGGCGTTTACCCTGCATCTGACCGATACATCAGGGAACGGCGTCAGCAACCGTAAGCTGAAAATTACGGCTACAGGCCCATCGCCACGCGATCCTCTGGTGATTGACAATACGCTTGTCACCACCAATGGTTCCGGTACTGCGACTGTAAATGTCCACAGTAATAAGGCGGGTCGTTACACGCTGACCGCCACATTGGCTGAACACGGTAGCAATGTCTCGGCAAATGCTTCGATAACGCTGAATGCCGATGCCCAGAATCCAGTACTCACTCTGGAGCAGGATCCTGGCTATGCCGTTGCCAACCTTGAGCCGGTAGGCTTTATGGCCCGGTTGCAGGATAAATTCGGTAACCCGTTAAACGGCAGTGTCGAATTTAGCGCAGGCAGCAAAGCCAAACCCGGCAGCGGAACCTTTACGATGACGCCGGATAAAACCAACTTTAAGTTAGGGAATGCTTACTCTGAACTGAGAACGGATACGGCCGGTGTAAGTTGGGTGAGAGCGAAGGCGACGACGGGAGATAAAACGTTGGAAAAAGTACTCACCGTCTGGGTAGTTGAGAACCATCAACCAAATTCCTGATTGGGATATAAACAAAAGATAGCCGGGGTGTTTTCGAGAGCACCCCGGCTACTGCCATAACCTCAAATATATCGACGCTTGCATTATTCTCATAGCCAGGCGAGCTATGAGAATAATGAGCACTTAAATAGCGCCAACCGTCATCCCATTCCTCCCCCTTTTACTCATCAAAAGGAGGGAAAAAAACGACTCACTTTTAACAAAGCCATTCATGACCTTACTTATCAACCGGATAATCCCTGTTAATCCACGCATGTTCATCTTCCCAGGTAAACATCCATTTGCGAACCGGGCCGGCCATCACGTTAAGGTAGTAACTGTCATATCCCGCCAGGGTTGCCACCGGGTGATACCCCTTCGGCACCATCACCACGTCGCGGTTATAGACTGCCATACACTCGTCAAGCGACCGGTCATCGGTGTACACCCGTTGCATACAGAATCCCTGCGGCGGGTTGAGGCGATGGTAGTAAGTCTCCTCCAGATAGGTTTCCTGCGGGGGATTATCGGTGTCATGTTTATGGCTTGGGTAAGAACTGGTACAACCTTCGTTGGTCCACACCTCCACCACCAGCAGGCTATCTGCGGGTTTATCTTCCGGTAAGATGTTGTGCACGTAGCGCTGGTTGTGACCTTTGCCGCGCGCTTCCCCGTCGATATCCTTAGGTGCGATCAGCCGTGTTGGGTGCGTGCCTTTCCCCGGTGCAGCGCAGACCGCCAGCTCCAGTCTGGTCACCGCCTGAACCTGTATGGTTTCACCAGCAGTGACATAAACCGCCCACGGTTTGATGCGTTCAAACGGGCTCATCCGCTCACCGATATCCGTAAAAGTTGCGCCCGGTGTGGTGACGGTCGCGCGTCCGGCAACCAATACCAGACAACGTTCTTCGCTGACGGCGGGCAGCGTAAGCTGCTGCCCTTCCTCCAGTTCATACGCTCTAAAGCCAACATATCCCCATCCGGCGCTTTCCGGCGTCACTGACTGCGTACACCCTTGCGCGTCCGGCTGCTGCCAGCGTGATAATAAACGTGACATATCACCTCCTCAGATAAGCCCGGCATCCCGTGCCAGACGGCTAAGGTTGTTATAGCCCAGACGCGCATACGTCAGCGGATGCGCGATGGCTGGATCCTGCTCCGCCTCCACCACCAGCCACCCCTGATACTGGTTCGCCTTCAGCAATGCCATGATTGGCGGATAGTCAACGCAGCCATCTCCCGGCACGGTAAAGACGCCGCTCAGCACCGCATCGAGGAAGCTGGTTTTGCGGTTTTTGACATCCGCCAGCACGTCGGCACGTACGTCTTTGCAGTGAACATGGTTGATACGTGATGCCCAGCGCTGCGCCACAGCCAACGGATCGGCACCCGCAAAGGTCAAATGCCCGGTATCGAGCAACAAGCCAACTTCATCACCGGTATTCGTCATCAGATTATCCACATCTTCAGCAGATTCAATCACCGTTCCCATGTGGTGGTGATAGGCAATCTGTACTCCCTGCTGCTGGGTGTAGCGCGCAAACTCAGTGAGCTTTTCACCGTACTCTTGCCAGCGCTCTTGCGGGAAGCGCGGACGCAGATGTACCGGCGTCTGCTGCTCGCCGTGAATGCAGCCACTGACTTCGGCAAAGACCAGCACCTTCGCTCCCAGTTCGCGCAGTAACGTCAGGTGCGATTGCACAGCGGCAATCTCCTCCTCCACGCTGCGTTCCAGCAGACGTCCGGAGTACCAGCCGGAAACCAGTTGCAGGTCGTGGCGCTGCAAAATGGGGCCGAGCAGTCGCGCCTCACGCGGGAATTTGTTGCCCAGTTCGAAACCAGCAAATCCAGCCTCTTTGCCCTCGCTCAGACACGTATCAAGCGACGTCTCAGCGCCCAGTGAAGGAAGATCGTCATTCGTCCATGTCAGTGGATTAATACCTAATTGTACCGTCATCATCTTCTCCTGAATTATGCTTGTCCGCGCTCGCGCCACCAGGCGATAAGCTGCAGGTAGTTATCTTTAATGCGCGCCAC
>PPYF01099102.1_pt1 | contig 41498 bp, 37 predicted proteins | sample 1559871 | NCBI WGS metagenome assembly PPYF01 (sample SAMN08240021, study PRJNA423297) | Human gut metagenome, whole genome shotgun sequencing project.
GGCTTTGGCGAATGCTGAATCAGGTAGGACAGGGCCGCGGCCGTATAAGCCATGGTGTCCGTGCCGTGGGTGATGACAAAGCCGTCGTATTGGCCGTAGTTTTCCTCGATTGCCTTTTCAATGGCCAGCCAGTGGCAGGGCTGTATGTTGGTGCTGTCTATGTTCATCAGCTGGATGGAATGGATTTCACAGTAGCTTTGGCTGTCAGGCACATAGGACAGGACTTCATCCGATGTAATGACGGGCTTAAGCCCCTTATCAGTGCGCTTGCAGGCAATGGTGCCGCCTGTTCCCAGTAAGAGTATGCGTTTCATGTTGTGCCCCCTAATCAAGTGTATTTTGTTTATGTTAAGTATAACCTGTTTGCAAAAACATATAATAACAGCAGCGGCGTCCTTAACTGCCGCATAACCTTTCGCACTGCTTACAATTATATTAAGAATATGATAAATTTACAATCCCTTGATTGATTTTAAGTCTGACTATGATACAATAAGAATAGGTAACCAATTTTCTCCATATTCTGTGCAGATGAAAGGAGATTTACATGTCCCTTATTTGGCTTATCACATTTGTGGTTTTTCTGGTAGTGGAAGGAGTTACCACATCCCTGACCAGCATCTGGTTTGCCGGGGGTTCCCTGGCGGCGCTGGTGGTGCAGGTGTGTGGAGGCGGTCTGTATCCCCAGCTGACAGTGTTTGTGGCAGTGTCCTTCGTGTTGTTTCTCATGGTCCGTCCCTTTGCTTACAAGTACCTGTACGGCAAGCGGACAAAAACCAATGTTGACAGTCTTACAGGCCGTAAGGCCGTGGTCAAGGACCGTATTGATAATGTGGCAGGTACAGGGACTGCCATCCTGGCCGGTGAGATCTGGCTTGCCAGGGCGGCAGAGGAGGGTAATACCTTTGAAGCGGGTGATGTAGTGGTTATATCCGCTGTCAGCGGGGCAAAGCTGCTGGTAGCCGCGGCGAAGCAGGAACATGAAGTGGAAAAAGCATAAAGAAACACAAGGAGGATTCATATGTTTGGAGCAATCGGAGGGTTCATCACGTTCATCATCATTGCAGTCATTATTTTATTCATTCTGTCCACCTGTATCAGAATCGTGCCCCAGGCTCAGGCGCTGGTGGTGGAGCGGCTGGGTGCCTACCTTGGCACATACAGCGTGGGCATTCATTTCCTGGTTCCCTTCATCGACCGTGTGGCTAAGAAGGTGAACCTGAAGGAGCAGGTTGAGGACTTCGCGCCCCAGCCTGTTATCACTAAGGATAACGTAACCATGCAGATTGATACGGTGGTATTCTTCTACATCACGGACCCGAAGCTGTATGCCTACGGTGTGGAGCGCCCGCTGCTTGCCATTGAGAACCTGACAGCCACCACCCTGCGTAATATCATCGGTGACCTGGAGCTGGACGAAACACTGACCTCCAGGGAAACCATCAATGCCAAGATGCAGGAGTCGCTGGATATTGCCACGGACCCATGGGGCATCAAAGTGACCAGGGTAGAGCTTAAGAACATCATTCCTCCGGCAGCCATCCAGGAGGCCATGGAGAAACAGATGAAGGCAGAGCGCGAGCGCCGTGAATCCATCCTGAGGGCTGAGGGCGAGAAGAAGTCCATGATTCTGGTGGCGGAAGGCAACAAGGAATCAGCAGTTCTGAACGCGGAGGCTGAGAAGGAAGCAGCCATTTTAAAGGCGGAGGCTGAGAAGGAAAAGAAGATTAAGGAGGCCCAGGGACAGGCAGAGGCCATCCGTTCCGTACAGCAGGCTACGGCAGACGGTATCCGCTTCATCAAAGAGGCAGGGGCTGACAATGCAGTCCTTCAGCTTAAGAGCCTGGAGGCGTTCCAGGCAGCCGCCAACGGAAAGGCCAATAAGATTATCATTCCTTCGGATATCCAGGGAATTGCCGGTCTGGCCAAATCCATAGCTGAGGTAGCCGCAAAAGATGAGACCGCAGAATAAAATCCAGTGGACAAAAGCAGGTCCGTGATATAAGATATTTCCCATATTGTTTGGAACGTTTTTCCGGCAGCTGTATAATACGGCGGATGCCATGGTGGTGGGCCGCTTTGTGGGAAAGCAGGCCCTGGCCGCAGTAGGAGGAAGCACCAGTCAGGCGCTGGAAGCTTAAGCCACTTAAAAAACGGTTCGGCGTGTATAAGCCTTTCTGATATGGGAAGACTTTCTGTATAAAATGACAGGAGGTGCCTATATGACCACAAAGGAAGTCGTGTTTGATTCGGTAGAGGATGTAAAAAGGTTTGTCCAGCAGAGCGAGAAGCAGCCGGAAGATATTGATGTGTGCTGCGGCAGCTGCATAGTGGACGGAAAGTCCATACTGGGAATTCTCAGCCTGGGGATTCATAAAGAATTGAATGTTGTGATTCATGATTGAGAGGTGAAAAGGACGTTCCGGATATAAGGGCGTCCTTTTTCCATGGTATTTCCTTCTTCGCTGATTTGAAAGGAAGGTTTTACAATGAACCGTTCCTGTGATACAATAGACACTAAATATATTTTTACAGGCTGGACGTTTAGGATTAACAGACCGTAAAGGACGGAGGCTAAAAGCATGATTCAGGATATTGCACCGCATACATATGACCCTGTATTCAGGAGGAAGAAACCGGAAGACAGGGATTACCTGCTTCACTACGAATATAATAAGGTAATGCTTCTCAAAAGCGAAAAGGGGAGTGCGATTCCCACCTTCGGGGAGCTGAGGGAAGAGGGAGATTTTTCGGCACAGTCACAGTACCTGTTTTCCATTGATGACAGGGCCTATTACTGTGTGACGGACATGACAGTGCCGGAATTCGGCGGTTTTTACATGGAGCCTCTGACTGTGTTCCGGAATTTTGAACCCCTTCACCAGGCGTTTGCGGGGATAACTGGCAGCCAGCTCTACCGGTGGATGCAGAGCAGGCGGTTTTGCGGCTGCTGCGGCTCGAAGACAGAACCCAGCGTCAGGGAGCGCGCCCTTGTCTGTCCATCCTGTGGGCAGACGGAATACCCTAAAATCAATCCGGCTGTCATCGTGGCCATTACCAACGGGGACAAGCTGTTAATGTCGCGCTATGCCAGAGGCGCTTACCGAAACTATGCGCTGATTGCCGGGTTTGTGGAAATAGGAGAGACCTTTGAGGACTGCGTTCGCAGAGAGGTCATGGAGGAAGTGGGCCTTAGAGTGAAGAACATCCGCTACTATAAAAGCCAGCCCTGGGCATTTTCAGATACGGAGATGGTGGGATTTACGGCGGAACTGGATGGGGATGACACCATATGCCTGGAGGAAGAGGAGCTGTGCGAGGCCGGCTGGTTTACACGGGATGAAATCGTGGAATACGGCCCTTATATCAGTGTGGGACACGAGATGATGAAGGCGTTTAAGGACGGGAAGATATAGCAGGCAGCCACATATAAAAGGAGAAGTGACCATGAACCGTAAGGATTATATTTTATTTGACTTGGATGGAACCCTGACAGACCCTAAGGAGGGAATAACCAAATCAGTACAGTATGCACTGGAGCATTTCGGGATACAGACAGAAGATCTGGACAGTCTGACGCCTTTCATAGGGCCGCCTCTGAAGGACAGCTATAAGAAGTATTACGGCTTTTCCGATGAGCAGGCATGGGAGGGGGTGCAGGTATACCGGGAGTATTTCAGCGTACGGGGCTGGGTTCAGAACAAGGAGTATCCCGGCATAAAGGAAATGCTGGAAGCCCTGAAGGAAGCAGGGAGGGTGCTGTTGGTGGCCACCTCCAAGCCGGAGGAGTTTGCCAAGAAGATACTGGAGCACTTTGACATGGCGGAGTATTTTGATTTCATCGGCGGTGCCGATATGGGGGAAACGCGGGTGCGCAAGGCGGATGTAATCCGCTATGTGCTGGAACAGTGCGGCCTGGAGTCGGACGATGAGACAATCGGACGCTGTGTGATGGTAGGAGACAGGGAGCACGATGTCCTGGGGGCCAGGGAGTGCGGCATGGAATGCGTGGGCGTACTCTACGGATATGGAGACCGCCAGGAGATGGATGCGTGCAGACCTGCCTGGATTGCGGGGACAGTGAAGGAATTGAGGGAGTTGCTTCTGTCACTATAACTTGAACTCATAATAACCATTCCTATTATGCAATTGACAAATAGAACAATGGTTGCTATGATTGAAATTATTATTAAGAAGGCAGCTGCTTTTGCACTTGCCATCAACTGAGAGGGTGGGATTAGATGGACGACAGAATCGTGTTATCGCTGCTTGTGGACAATACTGCAGGTGTGCTGGCCCGTGTAGCAGGGCTGTTCAGCCGCCGCGGATACAATATTGAGAGCCTGACTGTAGGTGTCACCGCTGACCCGCGGTACTCCAGGATGACTGTGGTTTCCCTGGGAGACCAGACCGTCCTGGAACAGATTAAGAACCAGCTCAATAAGCTGGAGGATGTAAGGGATATCAAGGAACTGCAGCCGGACCGTTCCGTATACAGGGAACTGATGATGGTGAAGGTGCGTGCCAATGCCAGTGACCGCCAGTCCGTCAGCGCCATATCCAGTATCTTCCGCGCCACCATTGTGGATGTGGGAAAGGATTCACTGACAGTCATGCTGACAGGGGACCAGTCCAAGCTGGATGCGCTTATTAACCTGCTGGAGGATTATGAAATCCTGGAGCTGGCCCGCACAGGCCTTACAGGACTGGAAAGAGGCGCAGAGGATATAAGGATGCTTCCATAAAACAGAGGCTTAAGGGGGCGGCCAAAGGCGGACAGAGAGTCGTCGGTTTTGTTGCCTTAAACATATATCATTTAAGATTTAAGTTCAAAGGAATTGAAGGAGGAAAAAAGCAATGCCAAAGATTTATTATCAGGAAGACTGTAATTTGTCATTACTGGAGGGCAAGACCATTGCAGTGATCGGTTACGGCAGCCAGGGACATGCACATGCTTTAAACTTAAAGGAGTCAGGATGCAGCGTAATTGTAGGCCTGTATGAGGGCAGCCGTTCCTGGAAGAAAGCCGAGGAGCAAGGTTTCGAGGTATATACAGCGGCTGAGGCATCCAAAAAAGCAGATGTCGTCATGATTCTGATCAACGATGAGAAGCAGGCAGCCATGTATAAGGAGTCCATCGCGCCAAACCTGCGCCCGGGAATGATGCTGATGTTTGCCCACGGTTTCGCCATCCACTTCGGACAGATTGTTCCGCCTAAGGATGTGGATGTTACCATGATCGCTCCCAAGGCACCGGGCCATACCGTGAGAAGCGAGTATCAGAGGGGCAGAGGAACCCCATGTCTGGTAGCTGTTTACCAGGATGCCACAGGTAAGGCCATGGATATGGCATTGGCTTATGGACAGGGAATCGGCGGCGCAAGGGCAGGTATCCTGGAGACCACCTTCAGAGTGGAGACCGAGACCGACCTGTTTGGTGAGCAGGCAGTGCTCTGCGGCGGCGTGTGCGCCCTGATGAAGGCCGGATTTGAGACCCTGGTTGAAGCAGGCTATGCTCCTGAGAATGCATACTTTGAGTGTGTGCATGAGATGAAGCTGATTGTGGACCTGATTTACGAGAGCGGTTTTGCGGGCATGCGTTATTCCATTTCCAATACAGCTGAGTACGGCGATTATATCACCGGACCTAAGATTGTAACCGACGAGACCAAGAAGGCCATGAAGAAGATTCTGTCCGATATCCAGGACGGTTCCTTTGCAAAAGAGTGGCTTCTTGAGAACCGGGTTGGCTGCCCGCATTTCAATGCCATGAGGAAGAACGAGGCAGAACAGCCGCTTGAGAAGGTGGGAGCTGAGCTGAGAAAGCTTTACAGCTGGAATGATACGGACAAACTGATTAACAACTAGTGCTACATAATTGTATTCGAGGATATTGGCGGATATAATGAAGAACAGGCGGATGCCCCGGTAGGAAGCTGAGGAATCCGCCTGTTTTATATATGCAGAATACGTACTTTCGGAGTATCAGTACAAAAACTCCAGGAATGTTTTTAAAGCCATGGCCTGGTTGGCAGGGTGATAGGCGAAACCAATGGTCCTGCGGTGAATGGGGATATTCAGGGGAATCTCTACCAGCAGGCCGCTGTCCAGCTCCTTCTGTACCAACTCCTTGATGACACAGGCAATGCCCAGTCCAATCTTGGCAAATTCAATCAGCAGATCCATGGTGGTTACTTCCAGAATCTGATGGGGCCAGATGTTGTTTTCCGCCATGTATTCGTTCACATGGTGGCGGGTCATGTTGCTGGTATCTAAAAGCATGATGTTGCCGGTCTCAAACAGGCTGGTGTCCTGTCCTTCCCTCAGATACAGGTTCTCCAGATAACTGGGAGTGGTGACAAAGGTGTCCTGGATATCCATGACCGGGATAAAGGCCAGGTCACGGCGGACCGAGGGCTCGGCAACCAGACCCAGGTCAATCTTCTGCTGCTCCAGCCGGGCCAGGGTCTGGGCCGTGGCCTGGCTCTCTATGGTGACCTTCATGTGAGGATACTGGTCGATGAAGGTCTTCAGGTAGGGAAGCAGGATATATTTGCACAGTGTGTTGCTCACGCCAATCCTTAAGTGGCCGATGTCAAATTCCTGAATCCGCTTCAGTTCCTGTTCGCCCCGTTCCAGGGCGTCAAATGCCTCCCTGGTATGTTCGAATAAAATTTCACCCTCAGAGGTGAGCTGTACTCCGCGGGAGCTTCGGGTAAACAGGGACAGGCCAAGGTTGTCCTCCAGCTTGCTGATGGCCTTGCTGATGGCGGGCTGGCTGATGTAAAGTTCCTTTGCTGCCTTGGATATGTTGCCTGCTTTGGCCACTTCATAAAATATCTTGTATTGGGACAGGTTCTGTTCCATGGAATCCCCCTCCTGCTATATAACATTTTTTCATATATCCCATTCGTATTATGTATTTTTATTATAACAATACATATGCTAAAATGTAAAGCACGGATGATATAATTTCAAAGAATTAATAGAGAAGGATATTGAAGGAGGAAATAAGTTATGGGAATGACCATGAGCCAGAAAATCCTGGCTGCCCACGCAGGACTTGAGGAAGTGAAGGCGGGACAGCTCATTGAGGCGGATTTGGATTTAGTGCTGGGAAATGACATCACTTCTCCGGTTGCCATCAACGAGATGAAGAAGATGGACAGGAAGACCGTGTTTGATAAGGACAAGATTGCCCTGGTTATGGACCATTTTATCCCTAACAAGGATATAAAGTCGGCTGAGAACTGCAAGTGCTGCAGGGAGTTTGCCTGCCGCCATGAGATAACCAATTATTTCGATGTGGGAGAGATGGGAATTGAGCATGCCCTTCTTCCTGAAAAGGGACTGGTGGTGGCCGGTGACGCGGTCATAGGCGCGGACTCCCACACATGTACATACGGAGCGCTGGGAGCATTTTCCACGGGGGTGGGAAGCACGGATATGGCAGCCGGCATGGTGACCGGCAGGGCTTGGTTCAAGGTGCCCTCTGCCATTAAATTTGAGCTGGTGGGCAAGCCCTCCAAGTGGGTCAGCGGCAAGGATGTAATCTTACATATTATCGGCATGATTGGTGTGGACGGAGCCCTGTATAAGTCCATGGAGTTCGTGGGGGAGGGAATCAGGAACCTTTCCATGGATGACCGCTTTACCATCTGCAACATGGCAATCGAGGCAGGAGGAAAGAACGGAATCTTCCCGGTGGATGAACTGGCCGCCGAATATATGAAGGAGCATTCAAAGCGCGGGTTTACCGCATATAAGGCGGATGAGGACGCGGAGTATGATGAGACATATGTGATTGACTTGTCCGAGTTAAAGCCCACCGTATCCTTCCCCCATCTTCCTTCCAATACCAGGACCATTGACCAGGCAGGGGATGTGAAGGTGGACCAGGCGGTCATCGGTTCCTGTACCAACGGACGTATAGAGGACATGAGAATCGCGGCGGAGGTATTAAAGGGCAGGAAGATTGCCAAGGGTGTGCGCTGCATCGTGATACCGGCTACCCAGTCCATCTACCTTCAGGCTATGAGAGAAGGGCTTCTGGAGATTTTCATTGAGGCGGGAGCCGTGGTGAGCACACCTACCTGCGGTCCGTGTCTGGGAGGCTACATGGGTATCCTTGCAGCCGGAGAGAGATGTATTTCCACAACGAACCGTAACTTTGTGGGACGTATGGGACACGTGGATTCAGAGGTATATCTGGCCAGCCCGGCCGTGGCTGCCGCAAGTGCCGTGGCGGGAAAAATCATCTGCCCGTGCCGGCTGGATTAACGGAATAAAGGCAATATCATTGTGAAAGGAAAAGGAGACTGAACATGAAAGCATGCGGACACGTTTTTAAATACGGTGACAATGTGGATACGGACGTCATCATCCCGGCCAGATATTTAAACGCCACCCAGGGCCATGAGCTGGCAAAACACTGTATGGAGGATATTGACAGGGAGTTTGTGAATAAGGTCCAAAAGGGGGACATCATTGTGGCCAACAAGAATTTTGGCTGCGGTTCCTCCAGGGAACATGCGCCTCTGGCCATCAAGTGCGCGGGAGTGAGCTGCGTTATTGCGGAGACATTTGCCCGTATCTTCTACAGGAATTCCATCAACATCGGCCTTCCCATCATAGAGTGTGCGGAGGCGGCCAGGTCCATTGAGGCAGGGGATGAGGTGGAAGTTGATTTTGACAGCGGAATCATTACCAATAAGACAAAGGGAGAGACTTATAAGGGGCAGTCGTTCCCTCCCTTTATGCAGAAAATCATATCGGCAGGCGGCCTGGTGAATTATATTAACGGACAATAGAAAAGGAAGAAAGCAGCCAATGTGCGGCAGGGAGAATATACTCCCTTCAGAATGAAATTCTGACGCGCGGGGCTGCTTTTTTGCGGAGGAGCACGCCTGACGCAGATATCAGGCACTCTATTAACAATTAATTACGCAGCGCAGTACTGGCCAGACGTAGAAAAGCATCCATCTCCCTGGTGACCCACTTATCCTTGTGGTAAACAATCTGACGCCAGGTCCTCATGTAGAAATCCCTGACATCCAGCACGGCCAGGCCGCCATTGATAATATCCCTGTGTATGGTGAATTCCGGAAGAAAGGAAACCCCCAGGTTCTTTCTCAGCAGGCTGATGATGAATTCCGTGTTCCCAATCTCCAGAAAGGGGTGTATTTCCTTGCCCTGGGCAGCCAGGTACTGGTCCAGGATGAAACGGTAGCTGGCGTTTTTCTCGGTGAGGATGAAGGGCTGGTCTATGACCAGGTCCAGGTCCAGGCTGTCCATCCCCACAAAGGGGTGGCTGGAGGAGGTGACGAACACGATGTCCTCCGGCTCCTCCAGGACTTTTATCCATTTGCTGTCATACATACGCTTATCCAGGAAATACACTATATCAATGGCATTGCTGTTCATCATCTCCAACAGCGTCTCAGGGGAGTCGGTGATGAGCCTTATGTTGACCTTGGGGTAGAGCCGGTGGTATTCCCTTAACAGCTCCGGGAATATGGTGGCGCAAATGGATTCAATGGTCCCCAGGCACAGGCTTCCGGTAAGCTCTGATACATGGGTGACCGCATCCCTGGCATGTTCCAGCTCCTTCATGACAGAGACCGCGTGTTCATAGAACAGGGCTCCCTGATGGGTCAGGGTGGTCTGTTTGCCGATGCGGTCGAAGAGATGGACGTTCAGCTCCTGCTCCAGCTGCTTGATTTGGATGGTGACAGCTGCCTGGGAATAACCCAGCTGTTTGGCTGCCTTGGAAAAGCTCTTTAACTGTGCCACCTGGATAAAGGCGGCAATCTCCCGTAGCTCCATATTATGTGCTTCCTTTGCCTATATAAAAATATTTAAACGATATCATAAAAACATTAAATTTTACAACCATATGGTTTTATGGTACATTAATGTTAATCAGAAATCAATACAAAATGTATAGTAATTTTCCGGATAATCAATTAAAATGGGAAAGGAATTACAATCATTATGGAGAAAACAAATGTTAAGTACGGAGCTTATGTTCAAATTCTGAAGGAGGAGCTGCTTCCGGCCATGGGATGTACAGAGCCCATTGCCCTTGCCTATGCGGCGGCCACAGCCAGGAAAGTGCTGGGGGAGCTGCCGGACCGTGTTGTGGTGGGAGCCAGCGGAAGCATCATCAAGAATGTGAAGTCAGTTATCGTACCTAACACGAATCATCTGAAGGGCATTCCGGCAGCAGCAGCAGCGGGAATCGTTGCGGGAGATTCGGACAAAGAACTGGAGGTGATTGCAGAAGTTACACCAGACCAGACCGGACAGATGAAGGAATTCCTGGATAACACGGAAATCAGTGTGGAGCATGTGGATAACGGCATTACCTTTGATATCATCGTGACTCTGTATAAGGGGGATTCCTACGCAAAGGTCCGCATCGCCAATTATCATACCAATATCGTGCTGATTGAAAAGAATGGGGAGATTCTTAAGCAGGTAGAGGTGGCAGGCGAGGAGGAAGGTCTGACCGACAGAAGCCTGCTCAACATGGAGGATATCTGGGATTTTATCAATACGGTGGACATCGAGGACATCCGGGAAGTATTGGACCGCCAGATTAAGTACAACTGGGCCATTGCACAGGAGGGTTTAAAAGGGGATTATGGCGCCAATATCGGCTCTGTCCTTCTGGAAATGTCTGGAAATGATGTCCGCACCAGGGCGAAGGCCATGGCCGCGGCAGGCTCTGACGCCAGGATGAATGGCTGTGAACTGCCGGTCATCATCAATTCGGGAAGCGGCAACCAGGGTATCACTGCCTCTGTTCCCGTGCTGGTATATGCGCAAGAATTTAAGGTGGATGAGGATAAGAAGTACAGGGCTCTGGCCCTGTCCAACCTGACGGCCATCCATCAGAAGACGCCCATTGGCAGGCTTTCCGCTTACTGCGGGGCTGTCAGTGCCGGTGCAGGCGCCGGAGCAGGTATTGCTTACCTGTGCGGCGGCGGTTTTGAGGAAGTCGTACATACGGTTGTGAACGCCCTTGCCATTGTGTCGGGTATTGTCTGCGACGGAGCAAAGGCTTCCTGCGCGGCCAAGATTGCCTCGGCAGTGGATGCGGGAATTCTGGGCTACAACATGTATATACGCGGTCAGCAGTTTTACGGGGGAGACGGCATCGTCACCAAGGGTGTCGAGGCCACACTTAAGAACGTTGGTCGCCTTGGAAAAGAAGGGATGAAGGAGACCAACGAGGAAATCATAAAAATCATGATTGGAGAATAAGTATGAAAAAAATAACAGGCAGTTTACCGTTTCGGTTGCTTTTGGGCGTTATCCTGGGCATCATATTCGGTCAGTTGGCCGGGAGCGGCCTTATGCATGTTGTTGTGACAATCAAATACATCCTGAACCAGGTCATTGTTTTCTGCGTGCCGCTTATCATCATCGGATTCATTGCCCCTTCCATCACAAGGCTGGGCAACAATGCATCCAAAATGCTGGGAGTTGCGATTATAATTGCCTATGTTTCGTCTATCGGAGCAGCCCTTTTTTCTATGACAGCAGGTTTCCTTATGATTCCTCACCTGTCTATTGCCACTGAGGTGGAGGGGTTAAAGGATTTGCCGGAAATCGTGTTCCAGCTGGATATACCTCAAATTATGCCTGTGATGAGCGCCCTGGTGTTCTCGCTGCTTCTGGGCCTGGCCGCCACATGGACCAAGGCCTCGGTGATTTCCCAGGTGCTGGAGGAGTTCCAGCAGATTGTGCTGTCCATTGTTACCAAGGTGGTAATTCCCATCCTTCCTGTGTTTATCGCGTTTACATTCTGCGCCCTTTCCTATGAGGGGACCATTACAAAACAGCTTCCTGTGTTCATACAGGTGGTCATCATTGTCATGATTGGTCATTACATCTGGCTGGCCCTGCTGTATGCCATCGGCGGCGCCTATTCAGGCAAGAATCCGCTGGATGTCATAAAGAATTACGGACCTGCCTATATTACCGCGGTAGGTACTATGTCGTCTGCGGCCACACTGGCCGTTGCCCTGCGCTGTGCCAAGAAATCACAGCCGCCTCTCAGGGATGATATGGTGGACTTCGGCATTCCGCTGTTTGCCAACATCCATCTGTGCGGTTCTGTTCTGACAGAGGTTTTCTTTGTAATGACCATATCAAAGATTCTTTACGGAACCATTCCGTCCCTGGGAACCATGATTTTGTTCTGCGCCCTTTTAGGCGTGTTCGCCATCGGAGCGCCCGGTGTTCCAGGAGGTACGGTCATGGCTTCACTGGGTCTGATTACTGGCGTGCTGGGATTTGACGAAACGGGAACAGCCCTGATGCTTACCATCTTTGCCCTTCAGGACAGCTTCGGAACCGCCTGCAACGTGACCGGTGACGGGGCTCTGACCATGATTCTTACAGGCTTTGCCGAGAAACATGGAATCAAGAGGCAGAAGATTGAAAGCGGGCTGTGATAGGCCTGTGTATTTATAAGATATACTAATATGAATATAGTAATTTATAATAAAAACAAAATTGATCTTGAAGCTATAGTAACTATAGGATATATAATGGGTTCAAGAGCCAAGCGGAAAGGACCGGCTAGCCGGTCCTTTTTGCAGCATGATATTTCCGAAAGAGAGGTAAGGAATGGACAAAAAGATTCTAATTAAGAATGCAAAGGCAATCGTGTCCTGTGACGGGGAAGACCGGGTTTACAGGGACGCGGACATGCTGATTGAGGGGCCAAAGATACTGGCAATCGGTAAGGACCTGATGAATGGAGGGGACCCGGCGTCAGGAAAAAATCTGAATCAGGAGGACGTCCGGGTAATCCGGGCAGAGGGAAAGTTCGTGTATCCGGGCCTGATTAACACCCATCATCATTTTTTCCAGACCTTTGTGCGCAATCTCATGACCATTGACTATCCCAACATGATGGTGATGGACTGGATTGATAAGATTTACCGCATATTCCAGAACATTGATTCCGACGTGATTTACTACTCTACCCTTACATCCTTTGCGGATTTGATTAAACACGGCTGTACATGCGCCTTTGACCACCAATACTGCTACACCAGGAAGACCGGCAAGTCATCGGTGGACCGCCAGATGGAGGCGGCAGAGCTTTTGGGCATCCGGTACCACGCCGGAAGGGGGACCAACACCCTTCCCAGAGGTGAAGGAAGCTCCATTCCCGACAATATGCTGGAGACAACGGATGAGTTCTTAAAGGACTGTGACCGGCTGATTGGACTGTATCACGATTCCGGGCCCTTTTCCATGAAGCAGATAGTCATGGCGCCCTGCCAGCCCATTAACTGCCGCAGGGATACCTTTGCCGAGACCGTGGTCATGGCCAGGGAGAAGGGGGTCAGGATGCACACCCATCTGGGCGAGGGAGAGAACGAAGGCATGATGGCCCGCTGGGGCAAGCGCACCATGGCCTGGTGTGAGGAGATGGGATTTATCGGTGAGGATGTATGGTACGCCCATGACTGGGAAGTGACAAAGGAAGAGTATAAGGTTCTGGCAGCCACCGGAACAGGGGTTTCCCACTGTCCGGCACCGGCCGTACTGGGCGGCTTCCCGATTCTCAATATAAAGGAAATGCAGGAAGCGGGCATTCTGGTGAGCCTGGGGTGCGACGGTTCCGCCACCAATGACAGTTCCAATCTGCTGGATGCCCTGCGCATGGCTTACCTGATGCAGGCATACCACACCAAGGAGAGAGGGGGATGCACCTCCGCTTATGATATGTTAAAGGTGGCCACCGTAAACGGGGCAAAGACCCTTGGAAGAACCGACCTGGGGTCCCTGGAAGCGGGAAAAGCAGCGGACCTGTTCATGATTGACACAGAGACACTGGAGCTGGCGGGAGCCCTGCACGACCCGAAGAACCTGCTGGCAAGAGTGGGACTTACCGGACCGGTGTGGATGACGATGATTAACGGAAACATTGTTTACAAAGAAGGCATCCTGAAAGGCGTGGACGAGAGAAAGCTGGCCCTGGAGGGAGAGGCTGTTTGTACAAGGGTCATCCGGGAGCCTCACAGCGCTTACAGGGATTTTATTTGACAGGGAATTTATCTGACAGGGAATTTATCTAATAGGGAATTTATCTAATAGGGAATCCGGCATCAAATCTGACGGGGAATCTGGCAGGAAAAAGGAAAGAAGGTTGGCAGGTGAAGGAATATTTTTCTATCGGGGAATTGGCGGAGCTATTCGGGCTTAACATACAGACACTGTACTATTATGACAGCGTCGGAATCTTTTCTCCCAGGGAACGCAATGAGAAAAACGGGCGCAGAAAGTATGAGTTTGACCAGATATACGAGCTGGCAAAGGTGTCCTATATGCGCCGTCTGGGCTATTCCCTGGAGGAAATCAAGAAATCCAGAACCAGCTTAAACTCCAACAGGGCTGTGGACATCATGAAGCAGCGCTCCCAGGAGCTTCGCAGGCAGTGGCAGGAGCTGCTCAACATAGATGAGGCCATCCAGAGGAAAATCCAGTTCATGGAACAGGAGATGGATGGAATCCGCCTGGATGAGATTGCGGTTAAGCATTTTGAGGACCGGAAGTTTATCTCCATAGGCGATGAGGAGCTGCTGTACAGGGAAAATTCCTTTTACTTTTATCCCACCATTGCCTTTTATGAGGGGGACCGGAAATACTTTGGGGCCTACCTGTATCCGGACGATGAGGAGATACCAGAGACCATACACCAGTCCAGAATCCAGATTATCCAGGGAGGCGACTTCCTCTGCGGATACCATCTGGGCGGATACGAGGGAGTACCGGATACCATCCGGCGTTTGAGGGAGGCCAGGCCGGACCTTGAGCTGGGGGCTCAGGCCATTAATTTTAATATTCTGGATCAGTTCGTGGAAAGTGATAATGAAAACTTTATCACCGCCATGCAGATTCGGGTGTTATAGATTCACATGACTGATGATTCAGTACCAATTATGCAGTACCGACTATGCAGTACCGACTATGCAGTACCAACTATGCAGTACCAAAGAGGAAACATGAAAAATCTAAGGAAAAAGGAAGGGGAAGAGACATGAAAAACAGAATGCGTTTAGCGGCAGCAGCCCTGGCATTATCCATGGCAGGCTTTGGCCTGACCGGATGCAGCGGGGAAACAAAGGAGACAGCGGCAAAGACAGAGGCAGCAGATAAGCAGGCTTGGGGCGCCCAGGCCGGAGATACCCAGGCAAAAGGGGACCAGGCCGAAGACGGCCGGGCGGAAGGGGGACAGACAGCGGACGGCAAGACATACAAGGTGGCCCTGTGCCTGTCCGGCGCGGCCAATGATATGGGCTGGTGCCAGTCAGCCTATGACGGGCTTAAGCTTCTGGAGGCGGATTACGGCTGTGAGGTGACCTATACGGAGAATCTGACACCGGATGACATTGAGGCTGCTTTTGCGGATTATGCGGCCAGCGGATATGACGTGGTCATCGGCCATGGATATGAGTTCGGGGACCCGGCAGTGGACGTTGCGGAGCAGTATCCGGATACAAAATTCATTGTGACCGAGGGCGAGGTGTCTGCTGACAATGTGGCCTCCTATGTGTCAAAGTGTGAGGAAGGCGGATACATCATGGGAATGCTGGCAGCCGGCATGTCCGAGAGCGGCAAGGTGGGCTTCATCGGACCGATTCAGGGCGCGTCCCTTGTGAAAATCATGAACGGATTTGAGGACGGGGCAAAGGAAGTAAACCCTGACATCCAGGTACAGACCGCATGGACCGGTTCCTTTACCGATACGGCCCTTGGCAAGGAGGCCGCCCAGGCCATGATTGATAATGGCGCGGATGTAATCGGACACTGTGCCAACGAGTCGGGAACAGGAGCCATCAATGCGGCAAAGGAAGCAAAGGTCTACGCCACAGGCGATTCCTATGACCAGAATGACCTGGCGCCCGACACCATCCTTTCCTCATCTGTTTACCATATCCCTCAGGTGATTGAGGCGGCCTTTAAAACCGTTGCGGACGGAACCTTTGAGGGCGGCATCTACCAGCTGGGAATGGCAGACGGGGCAGTGAGCGTTGCTCCTTACCACAATCTGGATTCCGCTGTTCCCGATGAACTGAAGCAGAAGATTTCCGATAAGATTGCGGCAATTGAATCCGGAGAGTTTGAAGTACCATGTGATACCAAGCCCAGAGCATAAGATATTTCCTGAAAGGGGCCTGCATCAAACCAACCGCAGCAGAGCGTGTCCGGGGGTGCGGGCCCTGTTTAGAAAGAAAGGATGGAACGGATGCCATTACTTGAGATGAAGCATATAACCAAATCCTTTGCAGGCGTGTATGCCAACGAGGATGTGGACCTGTCTGTGGAGCAGGGGGAGATACATGCGCTGTTAGGGGAAAATGGGGCTGGCAAAACCACCCTTATGAACATTCTGTTTGGCATTTACGAGGCGGACAGAGGGGAAATCTGTTTTAAAGGCGAACATGTGGAATTTAAGTCGCCCGGTGAGGCGATTGCCAGGGGAATTGGCATGGTCCACCAGCATTTTTCCCTGGTTAAGAAAATGACGGTGCTGGACAATGTGATGCTGGGACTGAAAGGGGAGGGCATCGTGGCGGACCGGAAGTCGGCAAGGGAAAAACTGACGGGCCTTGCCGCAACCTACGGCCTCTCGGTGAACCCGGAAGCGCCTGTCCATACCCTTTCCGTGGGAGAGCAGCAGAGGGTGGAGATTCTTAAGGCCCTGTACCGGGATGTGAGCCTGCTGATTCTGGACGAGCCCACCGGCGTTCTCACCCCCCAGGAAACGGAGAATTTCTTCGGGGTCTTAAAACGGCTGCGGGATGAGGGATATGGAATCATCATCATCACCCACCGGCTGGGGGAAATCATGGATATCAGCGACCGGGTGACGGTGCTGCGGGATGGCCGGAAGGTCAAGAGCCTGGTGACAAAGGAGACAACGCCGGAGGAACTGTCTGCCTGCATGATTGGGCGGGAGCTTAAGAAGGGAAGGGAGATAAGGGAATCCGCTGCCGGGGAGGCGGCCTTAAGCCTTAAGGATGTGTGCCTTCACAAAAAGCACAGCACCAAGATGTCCTTAGACCACGTAAGCCTTACAATCCGCAGGGGAGAAATCCTGGGAATCGCGGGCGTGGAAGGCAACGGACAGAAGGAACTGGCCGAGGTAATAACAGGAATCCGCAGGATAAACAGCGGACAGATAGAATACCAGGGAAGGGATATACGAAAGGACAGCGTAAAGGAGCGGTTTCGGGCCGGCATCTCCTATATTTCCGACGACCGTCACGGCGACAGCCTGGTCATGGACATGACGGTGGAAGATAATCTGATATTAAGGGACTTTGACCGGGAACCGTTTTCGAGGAAAATGGTGCTGGACTACAGACAGGCAGAGAAGAGAGCCCGGGAGGCCCTGGATGAATACAACATCAAGACCTCGGGTAAAAGCGGCATCAAAACACCGGTAAAGCTGATGAGCGGCGGAAACCAGCAGAAGGTCATACTTTCCAGGGAGATATCTGAGAAAGCCGGCCTGATTGTGGCCAGCCAGCCCACAAGGGGACTGGATATCGGAGCCACCCAGTTTGTCCATGAAATCCTTCTCAGGCAGAGGGATGCAGGCAGATGCGTCCTGCTGATATCAGCTGACCTGGATGAAATCCTGGGAGTAAGCGACCGCATCGCGGTCATGTATGAAGGCCGTATCATAGGGCTCCTGAACCGGGACGAGGCAGATGTACATAAGATTGGCCTGCTGATGGGCGGTATTGCTAAGGAGGCGGCAAATGAATAGGAAATCAAAGATATTTGAGATAGCGGGCATCGGACTCATCGCAGTGGCCGTGTGGACGGTTCTTATCATGCTGTCAGACGCAAGCCCGGCAGAGGCTTATGCCATGTTCTTTAAAGGCATATTTGGAAACTTAAACGGGTTCATGGAAGTGTTTGTAAAGGCAACTCCCCTGATTTTTACGGGTCTGGGATGCGCTGTGGCGTTTAAAACCGGCTTTTTCAACATCGGCGCGGAGGGACAGTTTTACATAGGGGCCCTTGCCTCTGCGTGGGCGGCCCTTACCTGGACCGGGATTCCCGGGGTACTCCGTATCCTGTGCGCCATCTTAACGGGATTTGTCTTTGGAGGTCTCTGGGCGCTGATAGCAGCCATGTTTAAGGCAAAGCTGGGGATATCGGAAATCATTGTAACCATTATGCTGAATTATATTGCCATCAATTTCCTGGGTATTGCAGTCAGGACCTTCCTCATGGATCCGGCAGGAAGCATACCCCAGTCGCCCAAGCTGGACCCTTCCGTCACCCTTTACCGGTTCTTAAAGCCCACCAGGCTTCACGCGGGCTTTATCATCGCCGTGCTCATGGTGTTCCTTGTCTGGTTTATCCTGGAGAAGACAACGGTGGGATATGAAATCAAGGTGGTGGGATTCAACAAGCGGGCCGCTGCCTGCAATGGAATCTCTGTTGTCAGGAACATCATCATTTCCGCATTCTTAAGCGGCGGTCTGGCGGGAATCGCAGGAGCCGTGGAGGTCATGGGCGTGCAGAGAAAGCTTCTGGAGGGAATCTCCGGGGAGTGCGGATACACAGCGGTGCTTATTGCCCTTCTGGCCGCCAACCATCCCCTGGGCGTGCTCTTTGCTGCCATCGGGTTTGCAGCCCTGGAGGTGGGGGCGAATTCCATGCAGAGACAGATGGGAGTGCCGTCAGCCATTGTCAATATCCTGGTGGGGCTGATTGTGCTGCTGATTCTGGGCAGGGAGTTGTTTAACAGGAAGAGAAAGGGGGAAAAACCATGCTAGAGCAAATCATGACCGTTGGTTTCGTGACGGCCCTTCTGACGGCTTCCGTAAGAATGGCGGTGCCCCTGATTTACGCCGGACTGGGGGAGACCATATCCGAGAAAGCGGGAATCCTTAATATAGGCATGGAGGGTGTCATGCTGGGCGGAGCGTTCTTCTCCTTTGCGGGAACCTTTTATTCCCGCAGCCTGGCCATTGGCCTTTTGTGCGGCATGGCAGGCGGGGCAATGGTCAGCGCCATCCACGGGCTGCTGTCCATCAGGCTGGCCCAGGACCAGTCTGTCAGCGGAATCGCCATCAATATATTCATGGCCGGAGTCACCAGCTTTCTCTATAAACTGATGTCAAGCGGCCATTCCTATCAGCAGATAGAACCGTTTGCCAAGCTTAAGATTCCCTTTCTGGGGGATATACCCCTGATAGGAAACGCCCTGTTCAGCCAGGATATACTGACATACGGGGTCTATGTGCTGGTAATCCTGGTCACCCTGTTTTACAGCAGGACGTCAAAGGGAATGGCCTTTGCCGCAATCGGGGAGAACCCCAGGGCTGCGGATTCAGCCGGTATACCCGTACGCCGTTACCAGTGGGCGGCCGTGCTGTTAAATGGCCTGCTGGGAGGACTGGGAGGCGCGTATCTGGTTCTGGTGCAGGTGGGCAATTTTTCTGAGAACATGACATCAGGCAGGGGATACATAGCCCTGGCGGCAGTCATACTGGGCCGGTATGTGCCCTTTGGAATGATGGGTGCGGCCTTCATATTCGGCGCGGCCAATGCCCTTCAGATCCGCCTCCAGGCCATCGGTGTACCCCTGCCCACACAGGCCCTGGCCATGCTGCCCTACATCATAACCCTGGTTGCGCTTATGGGCTCCATCGGCAAAAACAGCGCGCCGGAGGCATTGGGTAAGCCGTATATCAGGGGAGCCAGGTAGGGGCCCCGCTCCTTCAGTTCCAAAGCGTTGCGGAAATGAGACAAAGGAATGCTGGATAATCTTTACGGAATAATGATTGACAGTCCCCCTGGCCTGTAGTAAGATAAGAAAAACGGATGTGCGCCACGGTACACAGTACTGGTATCTGCGCTGACAGGCCTGTCTTACGGCAAGTGCCTCACAGCAAAGCGGCGGCAGCAAATCCCATAGCAGGATATGTGATTGACTGACCTGAAGCAGGGCTGAAGGGGAAGGCGGGGACACAGATGTGACAGTATGTTCAGGATACGCCTTTTTGGCGTATCCTTTTTTACTTTATTATCGTGAGGTATTATATGGAAACAAGAATTGTGGTGATTGGCTCCAATATCGGTAGCTGATAAAACTATATAAATCATCTGACGGGGAAGTGTTACCGGAGGCCGCCATGGCCATGGACCCTGACCCGGCAAGAAAAGGAGAGGAAGAACATGAACTACGACCCAAAATCACCCCATGCAGAGGAATTCATCCATCACGGGGAAATTGAAGAGACCCTTGCCTACGGGGAGGCAAACCGCACCAACAGGGAACTGATTGATGAGATTCTGGCAAAGGCCAGGGAGCGCAGGGGCCTGACCCACAGAGAGGCCATGGTGCTTCTGGATTGCGGCCTTGAGGACAAGAACCAGGAGATTTATGAGCTGGCGGAGCAGATTAAAAAGGATTTCTACGGAAACCGCATCGTGCTGTTTGCGCCCCTGTACCTGTCCAATTACTGCATCAACGGGTGCGTGTACTGTCCCTACCACGCCAGGAACAAGCATATCCCAAGGAAGAAGCTGACCCAGGATGAAATCCGCAGGGAGGTTATGGCGCTGCAGGATATGGGACATAAGCGCCTGGCCCTGGAGACGGGGGAGGACCCGGTGCACAATCCCATTGAATACATGCTGGAGTCCATTGACACCATTTACAGCATAAAGCATAAAAACGGCGCCATACGCCGCGTCAACGTGAACATAGCAGCCACCACGGTGGAGAATTACAGGAAGCTTAAGGACGCGGGAATCGGTACATATATCCTGTTCCAGGAGACATATCACAAGGAAAGCTATGAGAAGCTTCATCCCACGGGGCCGAAACATGATTACTGTTACCACACAGAGGCAATGGACCGTGCCCAAATGGGAGGTATCGACGACGTGGGCTGCGGCGTGCTGTTTGGCCTGGAGCTTTACCGGTATGAATTTGCGGGACTTTTAATGCACGCAGAGCATCTGGAGGCAGTGTTCGGGGTGGGACCCCATACCATCAGCGTGCCCAGGATACGAAGGGCGGATGACATTGACCCGGATTCCTTTAACAATGGAATCGATGATGACACCTTTGCCAAGCTGGTTGCCTGCATCCGCATCGCGGTTCCCTACACAGGCATGATTGTGTCCACCAGAGAGAGCCGGAAAACCAGGGAACGGGTGCTGCACCTGGGCATTTCCCAAATCAGCGGCGGTTCCAAAACAAGCGTGGGCGGCTACTTTGAACCTGAGCCGGAGGATGAATGTTCAGCCCAGTTCGATGTAAGCGACAACCGCACCCTGGACCAGGTGGTGAACTGGCTCATGGGAATGGGATATATTCCCAGCTTTTGTACGGCCTGCTACAGGGAAGGGCGCACAGGCGACCGTTTCATGTCCCTGTGCAAGAGCGGACAGATTCAAAACTGCTGCCATCCCAACGCCCTTATGACGTTGAAGGAGTATCTCATGGATTACAGCTCCGAGGAGACAAGGCGCATCGGTGAGGCGCTCATAGAGAAGGAAATCGGAAGCATACCAAAGGAGAAGGTGCAGCAGATTGTCAGGGATAACCTGGTGAAGATTGAACAGGGCGTCAGGGATTTCAGGTTTTAAGCGGGAAATTAACCGTGTAACTAAACGGCAATGAATCAGGGAAAGAGGAGCGGATGTCCATGGGAATGAACAATACGCCGGCATCGGACCGGATACATATTGGATTTTTTGGAAGGAGAAATGCCGGCAAATCCAGCGTGCTGAACGCGGTCACGGGCCAGGACCTGGCCGTGGTGTCGGACGTGAAGGGAACCACCACGGATCCTGTATATAAGGCCATGGAGCTGCTGCCTCTGGGCCCTGTGATGATGATTGACACGCCGGGCATTGACGACGAGGGCCAGCTGGGAAGCCTGAGGGTGAGGAAGAGCTATCAGGTACTCAACAAGACAGATGTGGCTGTGCTGGTGATGGATGTCTGTCACGGCCCGGCTCCGGAGGACTATGCCCTCCTGAAGAAGATAGGGGAAAAGCAGATTCCCTGCGTGGCAGTCTGCAACAAGGCGGATTTGGACGGGATTTTCGGTCAGAGACCGGAGGGGATTCCTGAATCGGTTCCCGTCCTGTCTGTCAGCGCCCATACCGGTCAGGGTATTACGGCGCTTAAGGAGTGTCTGGCACAACTGGGCAAGACCCAGGAGAACAGCCGGAAAATCGTGGGAGACCTGCTTTCCCCATCTGACCTGGCCGTACTGGTGGTGCCCATTGACAAGGCGGCCCCCAAGGGACGCCTGATTCTGCCCCAGCAGCAGACCATACGGGACATCCTGGAAGCGGATGCAGTGTCCGTGGTGGTCAGGGAAAACGGACTGAAGGGCACGCTGGCTTCTCTGGGGAAGAAGCCCAGAATGGTCATCACCGACAGCCAGGTATTTGCAAAGGTCAGTGCAGATACGCCGGCGGATATTCTCCTGACCTCGTTTTCCATTCTCTTTGCCCGCTATAAAGGCAGCCTGGAGCCCATGGTGCAAGGCGTCAGGGCTCTGGACAGCATCAGGAAGGGAGACAGAATCCTGATTTCCGAGGGCTGCACCCATCACAGGCAGTGCGAGGACATCGGGACCGTAAAGCTGCCCAGGTGGATACGGGAGTATACTGGAACAGAACCGGAGTTTGTGTTTGCCACAGGTACAGAGTTTCCGGATGAACTTGCAAGCTTCCGTCTGATTGTCCACTGCGGCGGATGCATGCTGAATGAGCGTGAGATGAAGTACAGAATGAAATGCGCCCAGGACCAGGGAATTCCCATGACCAACTATGGCATAACCATTGCTTACATACAGGGTATATTGAGGCGGAGCGTGGAACCATTTCCGGAGATAGCGGAGCTGCTGGACGGCAGCCGGGAAGGATGAGGGCGGATATAAGGCAGGGGCTGTGAAGCATATTTTATGTAATACAGGCTCCTGCTTTTTTGCGCTTTTTTCAGCCTATATATTCCGGAGATTATATATATCTTTTTAGTGGAAATAAAAATATTTTTTATTTTAAATAGTATATTGAAAAATATTTCTAACGTGATATACTTATAACTAAGGGAATTAATATAGAGAACACACATAGATGGAAGGAGAAGAAAGTATGAGGATTCAGGGTAAGAGAGTCTGGATAGCAGGACAGTTCATGGCAGCCCAGATGGAGATTGAGGACGGAGTCATCAGCCGTATCCATGAGTATGGTGCGGGACCGGCGGACCAGGATTACGGGGATAAGAGAATCGTGCCGGGCTTCATTGACATCCACACACACGGAGCATATGATTTTGATACAAACGACGGCCAGCCGGAAGGACTTCGCAACTGGATGAAGCGGATACCTGAGGAGGGCGTCACAGCCATTCTGCCCACCACCGTGACCCAGATGCCGGATGTGCTCACCAGGGCCGTGGCCAATGTGGCAGCTGTGGTGAAGGAGGGCTACGAAGGGGCGGAAATCCTGGGCATCCATTTTGAGGGACCGTTCCTGGATATGGAGTACAAGGGGGCGCAGCCGCCTGAGGCCATTGCGTCTGCATCCGTGGAGCAGTTTAAGAAATATCAGGAGGCAGCCGAGGGCCTTATCAAATATATCACCCTGGCGCCGGAGCGGGACCCGGACCATGCGCTTACCAGATACTGTTCCACCCACGGGGTGGTGGTCAGCATGGGCCATTCGGCCGCCACTTACGAGCAGGCTCTTTTGGGCATTGCCAACGGTGCGTCGTCCATGACCCATGTATATAACGGCATGACGCCTTACCATCACCGCAAACCGGGACTGGTAGGCACTGCCCTCAGGGTAAGGGATATCTACGGGGAAATTATCTGTGACGGATGCCATTCCCACCTGGCTGCCCTGAACAACTTCTTTACAGCCAAGGGACGTGATTATTCCATCATGATCAGCGATTCCCTCAGGGCTAAGCACTGCCCTCCGGGAGGACAGTACCAGCTGGGCGGCCATGACATTGAGATAGGAGAGGACGGACTGGCCCGCCTCAAGGGAACAGATACCATTGCGGGAAGCACCCTCAACATGAACAGGGGACTTAAGATTCTGGTGGAACAGGCACTGGTGCCCTTTGACACTGCCCTTAATTCATGCACCATCAATCCGGCCAGATGTCTGGGCGTGGACCACAGAAAAGGAAGGATTGCGGCCGGATGCGATGGAGATTTGGTGGTTCTGGATGATGATTACAGCGTACTCCAGACATGGTGCAGAGGACGTGCAATGCTTTGATGCAAGCCCCTGAACTGTCACGATTTAAAGGAAATTTTCGATAAAATCCTTGAAAATGCTTGCATTTACGGCGGCATGATGGTATAGTGTATACGATAACTAATGTAGATTACTGATAAAAGAGTGGACACCAGTCCACTCTTTCGTTTTGGAAAGACAGGAAAGGTGGTGGAACGATGGGAAAAAAGGAGAGCTATGAGAGCCGGGTGGAGAAACATCTCCTTCCACTGATGGAAGAGCATGGTTTTGAACTGGTAGACGTGGAGTATGTAAAGGAAGCAGGTACCTGGTACCTGAGGGCTTATATAGATAAAGAAGGCGGGATTGCCGTGGATGACTGTGAGGTCATCAGCAGGGCTTTAAGCGACTGGCTGGATAAAGAGGACTTCATTGATGACAGTTATATCCTGGAAGTCAGTTCGCCGGGATTAGGCCGTTCTCTTAAGAAGGAAAAGGACTTCGTAAGAAGCATGGGCAAGGATGTGGATGTAAGGCTTTACCGTCAGCTTAACAAGCAAAAGGAATTTACGGGCGCCCTCAGTGCATATGATGAAAATACTGTGACGCTGACCATGGAAGACGGAAGCCAGATGATATTTGAAAAAGCGGACATTGCCCTGATACGGCTTGCGCTGGATTTTTAGTTAGATCATTCACATGCTGAGACATGGATAGGAGGATAAACATGAACAAGGAACTGTTAGAGGCAATGGAGGTATTGGAGAAAGAGAAGAACATTTCCAAAGATACTCTCATTGAAGCCATTGAGAACTCTTTACTCACTGCCTGTAAGAACCATTTCGGAAAAGCCGATAATGTAAAGGTCACGGTGAACCCCAATACCTGTGACTTTGCAGTATATGCAGAAAAAGCGGTTGTGGAAAACGTGGAGGACGATTGTCTGGAGTTGAGCCTGGCGGACGCCAAGATGCTGAACCCCAAGTATGAGATTGGGGATACGGTACAGATTCCGCTGGATTCCAAGAAATTCGGCCGTATTGCCACACAGAACGCAAAGAACGTGATTCTGCAGAAGATACGCGAGGAAGAACGCAAGGCACTGTACAACGAGTATTTTATGAAGGAAAAGGATGTCATGACCGGTGTGGTACAGCGCTATCTGGGAAAGAACGTGAGCATTAACCTGGGCAGGGTGGACGCCATCCTCAATGAAAGCGAGCAGGTAAAGGGCGAGACATTCCGTCCGACGGAGCGCGTCAAGGTATATGTCATCGAGGTAAAGGATACGCCAAAGGGCCCCAGGGTTTCTGTGTCCAGGACACACCCGGACCTGGTGAAGCGCCTCTTTGAATCCGAGGTGGCCGAGGTCCGCGACGGTACGGTGGAAATCAAGGCCATTGCCAGGGAAGCAGGTTCCAGGACAAAGATTGCGGTGAAATCCAATGACGCCAATGTGGACCCGGTAGGCGCATGCGTGGGCCTCAACGGTTCCAGGGTCAATTCCATTGTTAGTGAATTAAAGGGTGAAAAAATCGACATCATTAACTGGGATGACAATCCTGCGTACCTGATTGAGAACGCGTTAAGTCCTGCCAAGGTCATCTGCGTTGTGGCGGACGAGGAAGAGCGGGAAGCACAGGTTATTGTGCCGGATTACCAGCTGTCCCTTGCAATTGGCAAGGAGGGACAGAACGCAAGACTGTCCGCAAGGCTTACGGGCTTTAAGATTGATATTAAGAGTGAGACCCAGGCCAGGGAAATGGGACTCTTCGAGCAGATGGGACTCCAGTACGGCGATACGTCGTCTGAGACCTATGAGGAAGAGCCGGAGGGATCAGAAAGCTACCAGGAATATGAAGAAAACTATCAGGAAGACGGAAGCGAACAGTAAAAGGGATACTCTGAGAAGGTTAGGAGTGATGTAAGTGAGCATGAAAAAAGTTCCGCTCAGGCAGTGCATTGGCTGCCAGGAGATGAAGAGCAAGAAAGAAATGATAAGAGTCATAAAAACCGCCGAGGATGAGATTATGTTGGATGCCACAGGCCGCAAGAACGGCAGGGGCGCTTACCTGTGTCCATCAATGGAATGCCTGAAGAAGGCAGTGAAGGGAAAGGGACTGGAGCGTTCCTTCAAGATGGCCATTCCCAAAGAGGTGTATGAAACTCTGGAAAAGGAGATGGAAGAACTTGGCAGATAACAAAAGGCTGTTAAGCCTGGTGGGCCTAGCGACAAGGGCCAGGAAGGTGGTCAGCGGCGAATTTTCGACGGAGAAATCAGTAAAGAGCGGAAAGTCCCATTTGGTAATCGTATCGGAAGAAGCTTCGGACAACACGAAGAAAAAGTTTACCAACATGTGTACTTACTATAAAGTCCCAATCTATCTGTTTGGAACAAAGGACGAACTTGGGCATGCCATGGGGCAGGAGTTCAGGGCGTCACTGTCAGTGGAGGATGCAGGTTTCGCAAAGTCAATGGTAGAACGAATGAATATAAACGGAGGTAGCTTGAATGAGAGTAAGTGAACTGGCAAATGAACTGGGCAAGACCAGTAAGGAGATATTGGAAATTATTAAGACTAAAGATAAATCAGCTGTATTGTATGCAGCATCGAATGTGACAAAGGATCAGGAGAATATTGTGCGCTCTTTTGCAAATCCTAAGAGGGACGCAAAACCTGCCGCACCGGAGCACAGGACGGAGGCTCCTAAAACAGAGGCCCCCAGAGTGGAAGCTCCAAGGACGGAAGCGCCTAAGACAGAGACTCCTAAGGCAGAGGCTGCCAGGAGCCAGGACAGCGCATCAAAGGGTGAGCCGGCTAAGAAGAAGCTGACAGCCGTGTTCCGCCCTCAGAACGCCCAGCAGCAGATTAAGCGTCCGGTTCCTCCGAAACCACAGGGAGGAAACCATGGTCATACGGCTCCTGCCCCGGCGGCAGCGCCACAGGCAGCACATACGACACCACAGGCAGCTCCGGCTGAGCCTGCCAAACCACAGGTGCAGGCCCAGTCCGCGGATACGGTTTCAGAGAGAGCCGCAGCACCCCAGCCGTCCGCAGCACCCCAGGCAGGGGTTCAGGCCGGAACTCAGGCAGGAACCCAGGAAACTGCCCAGGACAGCCGCGATACAGCCAGGAGCCAGGGAGGCTATCAGGGAGGCCGCGACAATAACAGGAGCCAGGGAGGCTACCAGGGAGGCCGCGACAATAACAGGAGCCAGGGAGGCTACCAGGGAGGCCGCGACAATAACAGGAGCCAAGGAGGCTACCAGGGCCGAGACAATAACAGGAGCCAGGGAGGCTATCAGGGAGGCCGCGACAATAACAGGAGCCAGGGAGGCTATCAGGGAGGCCGCGACAATAACAGGAACCAGGGAGGCTACCAGGGAGGCCGCGACAACAACAGACCCCAGGGCGGCTATCAGGGAGGCCAGGGAGGTTACCAGGGAGGCCGTGACAACAACAGGCCCCAGGGAGGCGGCAGCAGACCCCAGGGCGGCTATCAGGGAGGCCAGGGAGCTTACCAGGGAGGCCGTGACAACAGCAGGTCCCAGGGAGGCGGCAGCAGACCCCAGGGCGGCTATCAGGGAGGCCAGGGAGCTTACCAGGGAGGCCGTGACAACAACAGGTCCCAGGGCGGCTACCAGGGCAACAGGCCCCAAGGCGGCTATCAGGGAGGCCAGGGAGGCTACCAGGGAGGCCGCGACGGCGCAAGGTCTCAGGGCGGTTATGGAAACAGGCCCCAGGGCGGCTACGGCGCAAGACTTCAGGGGGGCTATCAGGGCCGTCCCGGAGATGACAAGGATGCAAGGGATAACAGAGGCAGGACTGACAGCCGCCGCTCGGCAGGGGCAAGGGACGTAAAGTCATCCTATGACACCCCAATCCAGACAAAGCCAACCAGCAACCGTCAGAATAAGAATGCCCATAAGAATGTCAGGTTTGATAAACGCGACAGGATTGAGGACGGCAAGAAGAAAGTGCCGAAGACAGGAAAGGGAGCATTCATCATGCCTCAGCCTAAGAAGGAGGAGAGTAAGGCGGATGAGGTGAAAACCATCAGCCTTCCCGATGTACTCACTATCAAGGAACTGGCAGAGAAGATGAAGCTTCAGCCATCTGTCATTGTAAAGAAGCTGTTTTTAAAGGGCCAGGTAGTGACACTGAACCAGGAAATTGATTATGAGCAGGCGGAAGAGATTGCCATGGAATTCGATGTCCTGTGTGAAAAGGAAGTAAAAGTTGATGTCATTGCGGAGCTTCTGAAGGAAGATGAAGAGAGCATCGAGGATATGGTTCCCAGGTCACCGGTTGTGTGTGTCATGGGCCATGTTGACCACGGTAAAACTTCCCTTTTGGACGCTATCCGCGAGACCAATGTGACAGCAAGAGAGGCTGGCGGCATCACCCAGCATATCGGTGCGTCTGTCATTGAGATAAACGACCGCAAGATTACGTTCCTGGATACGCCGGGCCATGAGGCGTTTACAGCCATGCGTATGAGAGGAGCACAGTCCACGGACATCGCCATCCTGGTAGTGGCTGCGGACGACGGCGTAATGCCTCAGACTGTTGAGGCCATCAACCACGCAAAGGCAGCCAATGTGGAAATCATTGTGGCCATCAACAAGATTGATAAGCCAAGCGCCAACGTGGATAAGGTAAAGCAGGAGCTGGCTGAATACGAGCTGATTCCCGAGGATTGGGGCGGCAGCACCATCTTCGTACCTGTTTCCGCCCATACAAAAGAGGGTATCAAGGACCTGTTGGAAATGGTTCTTCTGACCGCAGACGTGCTTGAACTGAAGGCTAATCCCAACCGTAAGGGCAGGGGCCTTGTAATCGAGGCGGAGCTGGATAAGGGCAAGGGACCTGTTGCCACGGTTCTGGTACAGAAGGGTACCTTAAGAGTAGGCGAGACCATTGCGGCCGGCGCATGCTTTGGCAAGATTCGTGCCATGATGGACGACAGGGGCCGCCGCGTGAAGGAGGCAGGACCGTCCACGCCAGTGGAAATCCTGGGCCTCAACGATGTGCCTAATGCCGGTGAGGTATTCGTGGCTACTGAAAACGAGAAGGAAGCAAGAAACTTTGCTGAGACATTTATTGCAGAAGGAAAGAGTAAACTGATTGAGGATACCAAGGCAAAATTGTCTCTGGATGACCTGTTCAGCCAGATTCAGGCCGGTAATGTAAAGGAACTGTCGATTATTGTAAAGGCCGACGTGCAGGGTTCCGTGGAGGCTGTAAAGCAGAGCCTTACCAAGCTCTCCAACGAGGAGGTTATGGTGAAGGTGATTCACGGCGGCGTAGGCGCCATCAACGAGTCCGACGTTTCCCTGGCATCCGCATCCAACGCAATCATCATTGGCTTCAACATCCGTCCGGATGCAACCGCCAAGTCCATTGCGGAGCGTGAAAAGGTGGATATCCGTCTGTATAAGGTTATCTATCAGGCCATCGAGGATGTGGAAGCAGCCATGAAGGGAATGCTGGACCCTGTATTCGAGGAAAAGGTTATCGGCCATGCAGTTATACGTCAGACCTTTAAGGCATCCGGCATAGGAACCATTGCAGGTTCCTATGTATTGGACGGCAAGTTCCAGAGAAACTGCAGCTGCCGTGTCAAGAGAGACGGAGAGCAGATTTTCGAAGGACCGCTGGCTTCCCTCAAGCGTTTCAAGGACGATGTAAAGGAAGTGGCGGCAGGATACGAGTGCGGTCTTGTATTTGAGAAGTTTAATGATCTTCAGGAAGATGATGAAATCGAGGCTTACATCATGGTGGAAGTACCGAGATAGGCATCATGGCTAAGAGAGGAGTTACATGCGTAAGAACAGCATAAAGAATACCAGAATCAACATGGAGGTCCAGCGGGAACTCAGTGAAATCATCCGCGGGGGAATCAAGGATCCAAGGATTCATCCCATGACCAGCGTGGTTTCCGTGGAGGTTACACCAGACCTTAAGTTCTGCAAGGCGTATATCAGCGTTCTTGGGGACGAGGAGGCGGGAAAGTCTACCATCCAGGGACTAAAGAGTGCAGAAGGGTATGTGCGCAGAGAGCTTGCAAGAAGGGTGAACCTGCGCAACACGCCGGAGCTGAAGTTCATATTGGACCAGTCCATTGAATATGGTGTCAACATGTCCAGACTCATCGATGAAGTGACAAAAGACCTTCATCAGGAAGAAACACAGGATGAGGAAGGAGCAAAGGAGGAGTTTTAATGACGATTCTTGAACAGATGTTAGAGGGCACCAAGTCCGTGGCCATCCTGGGCCATATACGCCCGGACGGCGACTGCCTGGGCTCCACACTGGGACTTTATAACTATCTCCGGCTGAATCATCCGGATATACGGGCAGCCGTGTATCTGGAGGAGTCATCCCCTAAATTCAGTTATCTGAAGGGATATGACAAAATCCGCCACCAGGTTGACGATGAGTGCTATCAGCTCTGTGTCTGCCTGGACAGCGGCGATATCCAGCGTCTGGGTGATTTTAAACATTACCTGGACCGGGCGGACAGGAGCCTGTGCCTGGACCATCATGTGACCAATACCCGTTACGGCGGCACCAACGTGGTTCCGGATGAGGCCAGTTCTACCTGCGAGGCCCTTTTTGACCAGCTGGATGAAGGAAAAATCGACCGTTACACGGCAGAGTGCCTGTACACCGGCATCATCCACGATACAGGCGTGTTCAAATTTTCCTGCACATCAGCCCACACCATGGAGATAGCGGGAAAGCTGATGGAAAAGGGAATTGACTTCGGAGCCATCATAGACAACAGCTTTTACAGAAAAACATACATCCAGAACCAGATACTGGGCAGGGCCCTTTTGGAGAGCATCACCTTTTTTGACGGACGGTGCATCTTCAGCGCCATCCGCCAGAGCGAGATGGAGTTTTACGGGGTTGACGGCAAGGACATGGACGGTATCATTGACCAGCTGCGCCTTACGGAAGGTGTGGAGGTGGCTATATTCATCTATGAGACAGGTGCTCAGGAATTCAAGGTCAGCATGCGTTCCAAGTATCTGGTGGACGTAAGCAGGATTGCCGCTTTCTTTGGCGGAGGAGGTCATGTGAGGGCTGCCGGATGTACCATGAGCGGCAGCATACACGACGTAATCAACAATCTGTCCGTACACATTGCCAGGCAGTTGGATGCTGCATCAGGCAGCCGGGAGTAAGGAACATACCATGTATCACGGAATCATAAATGTATACAAAGAGCCGGGCTATACTTCCCACGATGTGGTGGCCCGGCTTCGAGGAATTTTAAAGCAGAAAAAAATAGGCCATACAGGAACCCTGGACCCCGCAGCTGAAGGAGTCCTTCCTGTTTGTCTGGGGGCGGGCACCAGGCTGTGCGGCATGCTGACGGACCGGTCCAAGACATACCGGGCCGTCATGCTGTTGGGCTGTGAGACAGACACCCAGGACACCACAGGAACCATTCTGGAAGAAGATAGGGAAGGGGCTTTGTCCCTTACTGAGGAACAGGTAAATCACGCTGTCATGGGATTTAAGGGCGATTACGCCCAGATACCTCCCATGTACTCAGCCCTTAAGGTGGACGGAAAGAAGCTGTACGAGCTGGCAAGGGCGGGAAAAGAAGTGGAACGCCGGCCAAGGCCGGTGAGGATTCTGGACATAAAGGTAAGCAGGATAGATCTGCCCAGGGTCTGGATGGAGGTCACCTGCTCCAAGGGGACATACATACGTACCCTGTGCCATGACATCGGAAGGCTTTTGGGATGCGGCGGCTGTATGGAACACCTTACACGTACCAGGGTGGACCGTTTCAGCATTGAGGACAGTCTGACACTGGACCAGCTGCAACAGCTCCGTGACCAGGGAGCCGTGGAGAGCTGCGTCCTCCCGGTGGAGGAGGCCCTGCAGTCCTTTCCGCCTCTCTGCTGCCTGCCGGAAGCAGACTCCCTTTTACACAACGGTAATCCCTGCTTCGCAAGACAGCTGGACTGGAACCGGTCAGATGAGTGGCAGGCCGGGGCTGAGGACGGACAAATGTTCCGTATGTATGACAGCAATCATAGATTTACTGGGGTATACCAGTACCAGAAGGACAGGCACTGGTGGAAGCCCTGGAAGATGTTCCCCATGTAGCTTCCTGCGGCGCTGACGGAACATCTGGAACAGAAGAAAAAACGAGGAAGTGACAGGATGAGGTATATAGCAGACACCACAGAATTTCAGATAGAGGAGCCCACCATCGTGACTTTAGGCAAGTTTGACGGCAGGCACAGAGGCCACCAGAAGCTGTTAAGGACCATGATGGAGCTGAAGGCAGAGACAGGGTATCCCACAGCCATCTTCACCTTTGGCACGGCTCCGGGAACAGCTGTCACGGGTCAGCCCCAGACCGTCATCACTACTAATTTGGAGCGCCGTGCCAACATGGAGAAGGCGGGAATCGATTATCTGGTGGAATACCCCTTTACCGAGGAAACCCGCCATATGGAGCCGGAAGCCTTTGCCAGGGACATTCTGGCAGGCCGCATGCATGCCAGGGAAATCGTGGTAGGCCCGGACTGCAGCTTTGGCTATAAGGGGGCAGGCAACGCGGAGCTGCTCTTTGCCATGGCCCATGACCTGGGTTACCATCTCCATGTCATAGAAAAGGAAAAGGACCACAGGCGTGATATCAGCAGCACCTATATCCGCGAAGAACTGGAAAAAGGCAATGTGGAAAAAGCCAACCAGCTGCTGGGCCAGCCCTACGCCATTCACGGGGAAGTGGTGCACGGCAACCACATCGGAGCCAGCCTTTTAGGTTTTCCCACAGCCAACATCCTCCCGCCCCCCATCAAGCGCCTGCCCAGATACGGCGTTTATGTATCACGCGTGCTGGTGGACGGCGTCTACTATAAAGGCGTCACCAACATCGGAAAGAAGCCCACGGTAGGAGGAGAATTCCCGGCAGGCGTGGAAACCTACATCTTCGGCCTGGAAGGCGACATCTACGGCAAAAACATAGAAGTCCAGCTCCTGGCCTTCGACCGCCCGGAACAAAAATTCACCTCCTTTGAGGAGCTGAAGGAGCGGATTGAGAAAGACAAAGAGTTTGCGAAAGCGTACTATGAAAAACATCCGGAGATTTTCGCGGAGGGGTGAGATGGGGTAAGACGTGGCTGGGTGCTTCCGGCCGTGAGGGGAAGCGGAGCGGAGGTGTCAGCGCCTCCCACGTTAAATTTATTTTTTCACACTTTACAACCCCACCCATTTATGCTATACTAAATCGGTATGATATAACGCCGATGCCCGGTTACCCGGTGACTCCAGCCGGCAGCCTGGTTTTTGGTGAGATGAATAGTATTAAGGAGGAAACACCATGATTTCAAAGGAAAAGAAAGCACAGATTATCGCAGAGTATGGCCGTAAGCCAGGGGACACAGGTTCACCTGAGGTTCAGATTGCCATTCTGACTGAGAGAATCACAGAACTGACCGAACATTTGAAGCAGAATCCAAAGGATCATCACTCCAGAAGAGGTCTTCTGATGATGGTTGGACAGAGAAGAGGTCTTCTTGATTACTTAAAGAAGACAGACCTGGAAGGATATCGTGCATTAATCGAGAAGCTTGGTATCAGAAAGTAATTCTGAAGATTAGGGTGGAGGGAACTCCACCCTATATTTGCTTATCATGGAAAGGAAGAAGCGGTGTGGGCGGCAGAGGTATCACTCCGAGACCGCTGATGTACCTGCAGGATTAGGATTCCTGCAGGCAGATCAGTAGTTTCGGCGTCTTCTGCCCCGGGGATGACATACGGATTGGACATGCCCCAACCATACCGGTAGCATTTATTATTTTTATTGTAAAGGAGATACCAGTATGTTTAAAAGTTTTAGTATGGATTTGGCAGGACGCAAACTGACCGTTGAGGTTGGCCGTGTGGCTGCCCAGGCAAGCGGTGCTGCATTCATGCACTATGGCGATACGGTGGTGCTTTCCACGGCAACCGCGTCATCCAAGCCAAGGGAGGGCATTGATTTCTTCCCTCTCAGCGTGGAATATGAGGAGAGATTATATTCAGTGGGAAAGATACCAGGCGGTTTCAATAAGAGAGAGGGCAAGGCTTCTGAAAATGCTGTCCTGACCTGCCGTGTTATCGACCGCCCTATGCGTCCGCTGTTCCCTAAGGATTACCGCAACGACGTGACCCTGGACAACATCGTAATGTGCGTGGACCCGGACTGCAGCCCTGAGCTGACAGCCATGCTGGGTTCTGCCATTGCAACCAGCATTTCCGATATCCCGTTTGCAGGCCCCTGCGCTACCACACAGGTGGGTCTGATTGACGGCGAGTTCATCATCAACCCCACTGCTGACCAGAAGCAGGTATCTGATATGGCCCTGACCGTGGCTTCCACCAGGGAAAAGGTTATCATGATTGAGGCCGGCGCCAATGAGGTTCCGGAGCAGATTATGATTGACGCCATTTTTAAGGCTCATGAAGTGAACCAGGAAATTATCAAGTTCATCGACACCATCGTGGCTGAGTGCGGTAAGGAAAAGCACTCTTATGAGAGCTGCGCGGTGCCGGAAGAGCTTTTTGCAGCCATCAGGGAAATCGTGACTCCACAGGAAATGGAAGAGGCTGTGTTCACCGATGACAAGCAGACACGCGAGAAGAATATAGCAGAAATCACAGCAAAGCTGGAAGATGCATTTGCCGGGAACGAAGAATGGCTTGCCGTCCTGGGCGAGGCTGTTTACCAGTATCAGAAGAAGACGGTCCGCAAGATGATCTTAAAGGATCACAAGCGTCCTGACGGCCGCGCCATCACGGAAATCCGTCACCTGGCAGCAGAAGTTGACCTGCTTCCGCGAGCTCACGGCTCAGGCATGTTTACCCGCGGTCAGACACAGATTCTCAACGCCTGCACCCTGGCGCCTCTGTCCGAGGCCCAGAAATTAGACGGACTGGATGAGAATGAGACCTGCAAGCGTTATATGCACCACTATAACTTCCCGTCCTTCTCTGTAGGCGAGACAAAGCCAAGCAGAGGACCGGGCCGCCGCGAGATAGGCCATGGCGCCCTGGCAGAGAGGGCATTGATTCCGGTTCTGCCAAGTGCGGAGGAATTCCCATATGCAATCCGTACCGTATCTGAGACTATGGAATCCAATGGTTCCACCTCCCAGGCAAGCATCTGTGCGTCAACCCTTTCACTGATGGCTGCCGGCGTACCAATTAAGGAGATGGTAGCTGGTATTTCCTGCGGTCTTGTGACCGGGGATACGGATGATGATTATCTGGTGCTTACAGACATTCAGGGCCTGGAAGATTTCTTTGGCGATATGGACTTTAAGGTAGGCGGAACAAAGAATGGTATCACTGCCATCCAGATGGACATTAAGATTCACGGACTGACACGGCCTATTATCGAGGAAGCCATCGCCAGGACAAGGGAAGCCAGAATGTATATTCTGGACAATGTAATGAGACCGGTTATCTCAGAGCCAAGGAAGCACTTAAGCCCATATGCTCCGAAGATTAAGCAGATTACCATTGATCCGCAGAAGATTGGCGATGTGGTAGGAAAGCAGGGCAAGGTCATCAACAAGATTATTGAGGAGACCGGTGTTAAGATTGATATTACGGATGAGGGTGCTGTGAATGTATGCGGCACGGACGAGGCCATGATTGATAAGGCTATCCAGATTATTACCGGAATCGTTACGGATATTGAGGCGGGCATGATATTTAACGGCAAGGTAGTGCGTATCATGAATTTTGGCGCATTTGTGGAGCTGGCCCCCAATAAGGATGGTATGATTCATATTTCCAAGCTGTCTGATAAGCGCGTTGGCAAGGTGGAGGATGTTGTGAACATTGGCGATGAGGTTACTGTAAAGGTAACTGAGGTCGATAAGATGGGCAGAATCAACCTGACTATGAGACCAAGCGACTTGGCAGAGAACAAGACCGTTTCCAGGACAGAGGAAAAATAAATTGCCTGACAGAAGGCAGAATTAAAGAGGAGATAAGTTTATGAGGAACATGAAAAGAAGCTTTGCGGTATTGGCCGCAACCGTTATGGCTGTGTGCAGCATTGCCCTGACAGGATGCCAGCAGAAGCTTGAGCCGGCAGACCAGGTAGTGGGAGCGCTGTACGAGCTGTCTGTTAAGGAAAATGCGGCTCCTATGAAGGACTTACTGGGATTTGCTTCTGAGGAAGACGTAAAGACCAGTCTGATGGAAGATTCCGCTGAGACAGACCTGGTTTCCATGTTCAAGTCAGAATTTGAGGCCGCAGGCATCGAGTTCTCTGACGAAGAAGTAGAGGAAATGTCCGATGCCCTTCAGGGACTGATTGACAAGCTGGATTACAGCGCCGAGATCACGGATCAGAGCAAGGACGAGACCACCGTACTTCTAAAGGTTAAGAGCTATTCCATGGATGATATGCAGAATATCATGGTAGACGTTATGACCGACATGCAGAACAATATCGACGAAGACACAGCCGCAGCCATCATGAGCGGTGATGAGGATGCCCTTCAGAAGCTGATACAGGACGCTGTAAAGCAGTATATTGCAAAGATTGGCGAGATGGTGCCGGCAGAAGAGATGACCGAGCTGACCATCAAGTGCCAGAGAGTCAAGGTGGATGTAAGCGGCAAGGAAAAGGCTGCATGGATGCCTCAGGATTTAAGCAAGTTCTCTGATGAGGTGAACAACGCCACATTCAAATAGGTATAAAGAAAGGGACAGTGCCTGTGAAAACAGGCATTGTCTTTTTTCGGCCTTCGTTATATAATGGTTTTTGAGTTATCAGATTGAGAAGAATATAGGAGACTTTAACATGAGCAGAGTAAGGACAAGGTATGCACCCAGCCCCACGGGCAGGATGCATGTGGGAAATTTAAGGACGGCATTGTATGCCTATCTCATAGCAAAGCATGAGGGCGGGGATTTCCTCCTCCGTATTGAAGATACAGATCAGGAACGTTTCGTGGAAGGGGCAGTGGAAATCATATACCAGACCCTGAAGGATACAGGCCTGATTCATGACGAGGGTCCTGACAAGGACGGCGGATGCGGTCCGTACGTCCAGAGCGAGCGTCAGGCTTCCGGCATTTACCTGGAATACGCAAAGAAACTGGTGGAAAAAGGAGAGGCTTACTACTGCTTCTGTACTCCGGAGCGTCTGGCCACCCTTAAGACCACTGTAAATGGAGAGGAAATTATGGCATATGATAAGCACTGCCTCCATTTATCCAAAGAAGAGGTGGAAGCTAACCTGGCAGCAGGCATGCCCTATGTCATCCGCCAGAACAACCCCACCACGGGAACCACCACATTCCAGGACGAGATTTACGGAGATATCACCGTGGATAACTCTGAGCTGGATGATATGGTCCTTATCAAGTCAGACGGATACCCCACCTATAATTTTGCAAATGTGGTGGACGATCATCTGATGGGTATTACCCATGTGGTAAGGGGAAATGAATATCTGTCCTCATCGCCGAAGTACAACAGGCTCTATGCCGCCTTTGGGTGGGATGTGCCGGTCTATGTGCACTGCCCGCTGATTACGGATGAGAACCACCATAAACTGAGCAAGAGAAGCGGACATTCCTCCTTTGAGGACCTTTTGGAGCAGGGCTTCATCTCTCAGGCTGTTGTGAATTATGTGGCCCTTTTGGGCTGGTCACCGGAGGACAACAAGGAGATTTTCTCCCTGGAGGAAATGGTAAAGGAATTTGATTACCACCGCATGAGCAAATCCCCTGCTGTGTTCGATATGACAAAGCTTAAGTGGATGAACGGCGAATACATGAAGGCAATGGAATTTGATACCTTCTATGAGATGGCTGAGCCGTATCTGAAGGCTGCCATCAGCAGGGATTTGGACCTTAAGAAGATAGCGGCCATGGTCAAGACAAGGATTGAGGTGTTCCCTGACATTGCGGACCATGTGGATTTCTTTGAGGCCCTTCCGGAATACGATACGGCCATGTACACCCACAAGAAGATGAAGACAAACGCAGAGACCTCTCTTAAGGTTTTAAAGGATGTGCTGCCCATTCTGGAAGCACAGGAGGATTTCGCCAATGACGCCCTTTACGGCGTCCTGTCAAAATATGTGGAGGACACAGGGGTCAAGACCGGCTTTGTGATGTGGCCCATTCGTACCGCCGTGTCCGGCAAGCAGATGACTCCTGCCGGAGCAACGGAAATCATGGAAGTCCTGGGCAAGGAGGAGTCCCTGGCCAGAATCCGCAAAGGGATACAGATGCTTGAGGCATAGGAATCTAGTAAATGGCATTTAATGACGCACAAAAAATGGCAATCCGGCACAGGGAAGGTCCTATGCTGGTTTTGGCAGGACCCGGTTCCGGCAAGACCACAGTCATCACCAACCGGGTCCGTTATCTTACGGAAAAGGCAGGCGTGGATCCCTCCCATATTCTGGTAATCACATTTACCAGGGCAGCGGCCAGGGAGATGAAGGAGCGCTATGAACAGATTACACAGGCAGGATGCAGCCGGGTCTCCTTCGGAACCTTCCATTCTGTCTTTTTTCTGATTCTCAAACTGGCCTACCGGTACAAGGCCACAGACATAGTAAGGGAAGAACAGCGCGTTCAGTTCATGAAGGAGATGCTGTCAAAATGTGATTTGGAAGCGGAGGATGAAGGGGAGTTTATTTCCTCTGTGCTCAGTGAAATCAGCATGGTGAAGGGGGAGCTCATGGACATGGACCACTATTATGCAAAGAACTGTTCCGAGGACATGTTCAAACAGCTGTACCGGGGCTATGAGGCACGGCTGAGACAGAACAGGCTGCTGGATTTTGACGACATGCTGGTGATGTGCTACGAGCTGTTTAAGGAAAGAAAAGACATCCTGTCTGCATGGCAGGACAAGTACAGGTACATATTAATTGATGAGTTCCAGGACATTAACAGGATTCAGTATGAAATCGTAAAAATGCTGGCCCTTCCCAGAAACAACCTGTTTATCGTTGGGGATGACGACCAGTCCATTTACCGGTTCCGTGGGGCAAAGCCGGAGCTGATGCTGGGCTTTGAGAGGGATTATCCCGATGCGGGGAAAATACTCCTGGATACCAATTACCGCTGCAGCCGCCAGATTGTGGAGGCTGCGGGGCGGGTTATCTCACACAACAGGACCCGTTTTCCCAAGGAAATCAAGGCGGCAAGGGGGAATGGCCATCCGGTCATCATAAAGGAGTGGCAGGAACCCATAGACGAGACACTGGGAATCGTTACGGAGATACGCGACTATGCCTCCATGGGCATATCCTACAATGATATGGCAGTGCTCTACCGGACCAACATGGGCCCCCGGCTGCTGATTTCCAAGCTTATGGAATATAACATACCCTTTTATATGAGGGATGCGGTGCCAAATCTGTATGAGCACTGGATATCCGGAAATGTGATTTCCTATATCCGGGCTGCCTTAGGGGATCTGAGCCGTTCCAATGTGCTTCAAATCATCAACCGTCCCAAGCGCTACATCAGCCGGGATGCCCTGGAGGGCCAGCAGGTTAACTGGGAGTCAGTGAAATCCTTTTACCAGGACAAGAACTGGATGATGGACCGGATTGAACAGCTGGAATATGATTTGACGATGTTAAGGAACATGGCTCCGGCCGCGGCCGTCAATTACATCCGAAAGGCAGTGGAGTACGATGAGTACATCCGGGAATACGCCCAGTCCAGGAGGATGAAGCCGGAGGAACTGTTTGAGACACTGGACCAGCTTCAGGAAAGCGCAGCCGGCTTTAAGACGTATGAACACTGGTTCACCCATATGGAGGAATATAAGGAACAGCTTAAGAAACAGGCGGCAGGCAGGGACGCACAGCGCCAGGGCGTCAGCCTTATGACCATGCACAGCGCCAAGGGGCTGGAATTCAGGGTGGTTTATATCCTGGATGCCAATGAAGGCGTCACGCCCCATCACAAGGCGGTTCTGGACCCGGATGTGGAGGAAGAACGCAGAATGTTCTACGTGGCTATGACAAGGGCCAGGGAGAGGCTCCATATTTATCATGTGAAGGAGCGGTACCGCAGGAAACAGGCGAAATCAAGGTTTGCAGAGGAGGCAGAAGGATGAATGAAACGGGTCTGGTCCAGATATACTGTGGAGATGGAAAGGGAAAGACCACGGCAGCCATCGGTGCGGCTGTGCGGGCCGCCGGGCGGGGATACCGTGTGCTGGTGGCCAGGCTTCTAAAGACAGATGATTCGGGGGAGGTAATTGGGCTGGCCCATGTTCCCGGCATTACAGTGCTGCCGTGCGGCCGGAATTTCGGCTTTTCCTGGAACATGACCCAGGCCCAGCGGGAGGCCGCTGCCCTGTATTATGACAACTGTGCCCTGACAGCCTGGAACATGGCCCTGGGAGCGGACGGGGGAGAACCGTATGACATGCTGGTGCTGGATGAAGCCATTGGCGCCTGCAACCTTGGGTTTTTGGATGAGGCCGGGCTGGTAAAGGCCCTTAAGGAAAAACCGGCTTCCCTGGAAGTCATCCTTACAGGCCGCTGTCCCTCTGAAGCCCTGCAGGACCAGGCGGACTACATTACGGAGATGGTTATGAGACGCCATCCCTATGAGAGCGGAATCGGGGCGAGGGAAGGAATCGAATACTAGAGAATGAATATTAGAGAATATGTTCTTGCATTTTCAGGGTGAGTCTGATAGAGTGTAAGAGAAAAGAAACAAGCTTATATTTAAGTAAGAGAGGAATCAGGATATGGCAGACGAGAAAGAGCTGAATGAAGAAGAGCAGGAGATGACAGTTACCCTTACTCTGGATGACGATACAGAAGTGGAGTGCGTGGTGCTGACTATCTTTAACGCGGGAGAGCACGAGTACATTGCTCTTTTACCCATGGAGGGCGCTGATTCGGAGGAAGGAGAGGTATATCTGTACCGCTACAGCGAGACCGAGGACGGAACTCCTAACCTGGACAACATCGAGGATGACGATGAGTACGAAATTGTGGCCGAAGCATTTGACGAGCTGCTGGATGCCCAGGAATACGATGAGCTGGTGGGCGAGGACGAGGAAGAATAATCTGGATAATTATGATACGGAGGAATGGCCCCGGGAGAAATCCCGGGGCTTTTTTCATTGTGCGCCTAGCGGCGCACGTTTCTAAGGGGTGAAAGTCCCTAATCCGCCCTAGTAGTGGGAAGGATATAGCCGAAC
>PPYF01241806.1_pt1 | contig 41475 bp, 38 predicted proteins | sample 1559871 | NCBI WGS metagenome assembly PPYF01 (sample SAMN08240021, study PRJNA423297) | Human gut metagenome, whole genome shotgun sequencing project.
GCTGCACACCAAAATTAAAGGTTACAAGTGCCGTAATCTGTGATAAGGGAATATCATAGCTCCTTTGAAAAGTCAGAAATAAAAGAGGAACAAAATTGTTCACGATCGCCTGTACAATATAGCCGATAAAACAGGCGGTCATTGTTTTGTTGTACTTGTTTTTCATAGTAGTCTCCTGGTATCCATTTCGTATTCTCAGAATTTTTATTATGTAAAAACCCCCGCCGGATCCAATCCGGCGAGGGTTTCTGTTCATCTATTAAGCTAATTTCATTGGGTTGATCTTCACACCAGGTCCCATTGTAGGAGCGATTGTTACGCTTCTTAAATACTGACCTTTCAGAGTGCTTGGTCTTGCCTTTAAAATAGCTCCAATCAGCGTCTGGAAGTTGTCGCTTAACTGTTCCTCAGTAAAGGAAGCTTTACCGATCGGAACGTGGATAATGTTTGTTTTGTCAAGACGGTACTCAATCTTACCTGCCTTAATATCATGAACCGCTTTTGTAACGTCCATTGTTACTGTTCCGGCTTTCGGGTTTGGCATTAAGCCTTTCGGTCCGAGTACACGACCAAGACGTCCAACAACACCCATCATGTCCGGTGTAGCAACTACTACGTCGAAATCAAGCCAGCCTTCGTTCTGGATCTTCGGAATTAACTCCTCAGCTCCTACGAATTCAGCTCCTGCTGCTTTTGCTTCCTCAGCTTTTGCGTCTTTTGCGAATACAAGAACGCGAACTTTTTTACCAGTTCCGTGTGGCAGAACTACTGCACCACGAATCTGCTGATCAGCGTGACGGCCATCGCAGCCTGTACGGATATGAGCTTCGATTGTCTCATCAAATTTAGCAACAGCTGCTTTCTTTACCAGGCTGATTGCTTCTGCGGTATCATATAATGTTGCGCGGTCTACTGCTTTTGCAGCTTCCACGTATTTCTTTCCTCGTTTCATTTCTATAACCTCCTGTGGTATTTGCGGGGAAAAGCCCTCCCACTTACTTATAATTTTTCTGATTAATCAACTACTTCGATTCCCATACTTCTTGCAGTACCAGCAATCATGCTCATAGCTGCTTCAAGGGATGCTGCATTTAAGTCTTTCATTTTCAGCTCTGCGATTTCCTGAACCTGAGCTTTTGTAACTTTTGCAACTTTGTTCTTGTTCGGTACGCCGGAACCGGATTTGATGTTAGCTGCTTTCTTAAGAAGAACTGCTGCCGGCGGAGTTTTGGTTATGAAGCTGAAACTTCTGTCTGCATAAACAGTGATTACAACCGGGATAATTAAGTCGCCCTGGTCTGCTGTTCTTGCATTAAACTCTTTTGTAAACTGAACGATATTTACACCATGCTGTCCAAGAGCCGGACCAACAGGTGGTGCTGGAGTTGCTTTACCAGCCGGAATCTGTAATTTGATATATCCTGTTACTTTCTTTGCCATTTTCGGCACCTCCTATGTGGTATTGGCGGGGGTATGTCCCTCCCACGATATTGTGTTACCCTGTTGTTATAATGCTTTTACTTCTGCGAAACTTATTTCTACTGGCGTCTCGCGGCCAAACAGTTCAACGTTGATAGTCACAACCTGCTTCTGCGGATTAATAGAAGTAACAACACCCGTTGTATCCTTCCATGCGCCTCCGGTAACTACTACCATGTCACCCTCTGCGAAGTCAACCTGGACATCTTCTTTCTGAATGCCCAGAGGCAGCATTTCCTCTTCTGTCAATGGTACGGGCTTGGATCCCGGTCCTACGAAGCCTGTAACGCCACGTGTATTTCGCACCACGTACCAGGTATCGTCGTTCATCACCATATTAAGAAGCACATAACCCGGAAACATTTTTTTCTGAACCTGCTTGGCAGTTCCGTTCTTCATTTCCACTACGTCCTGCAGCGGAACACGAACCTCCAGAATCTGGTCTTCCAGATGTCTGTTTTCGATTGTCTTTTCAATGTTGGCTTTTACCTTGTTCTCATACCCGGAATAAGTATGGACAACGTACCATTTTGCTTCTGACATACAATCACCCTTGTCCTTATTTCATTAACAGATTAATTCCTTCGAGAATAGCTGCATCCATGACGCTGATGATCACGCCAAGGAGAATGGTAACAATTACTACAACTACTGTCTGCTTGATCAAAGTATTACGGTCTGTCCAAATGATTTTTCTGAACTCGGATTTAAGTCCCTGAAACCAACTTTTCTTCTGGCTCTTGCCAGCAGACTTTTCTTTTTCCTGCATAGCTTAACCTCACAATTCTTGTGACTATTTTGTTTCCTTGTGCATTGTGTGTGTACGGCAGAACTTACAATATTTCTTAGTTTCCATTCTTTCCGGATGGTTCTTTTTCTCTTTCGTCATATTGTAGTTACGCTGCTTGCACTCAGTACATGCTAATGTAATTTTAACGCGCACAACTTCCACCTCCAGTGTTTTCATTTGCATGGTCCTGTCTTTATGTCAATGATGTATCCGCCATCATTTTCGGGCATAAAAAAAAGACCTAACTTCCATGTCGCCCGTAAAGTGTACCACAGGTCAAGGGCAAAAGTCAAGTCTTTTTCTATATTTTAAAGGATTCACGTTATGATTTTACAGGGTTACTCCACTGCTTTTACAGCAATGCTCCATATGTTTTTATATTCGCAGCCCGGCATAAGAGAAATCAGATTTTCCTGTTCTTCCAGAGCTTCCACAACTCCTTTTCTGGACGGAAGGGAAGTCCAGGGCTCGACACACACGTAATCCACGTCTGTTTTCGGCCAGTGCCAGATTCCGAGATATTTCATATCCGGAAATTCCACAGTCACAGAAGCCTGTCCTTTTGCGCTTTTTAAGACAACTCTTTCCGGAATCTCTCTTAAAATAATGGCGTCATCGTCAAAAAGATGATGATGAAGTTTTAACACGCCGGATTCCCCAAGAGGAAATGCCGTATCTTCTCCTGTCACAAAGCAGTCCTCCGACATTCCCACACGGACAGGCGCCGCCTCTTTTCCAAAATCCAGCTCATAATCTTCAAAGCAGAGCCCCTCCTCAAGAGGAAGAGAAAATCCCGGGTGTCCGCCGATGCCGAAGTACATTTCTTTCTCCCCCTGATTTTTAACCTGATATGTAATTTCAACTTTTTCTCCTTTTAACTCCCACTGGATTTCCAGAGAAAAATCAAAAGGATACTGTTTTTTTGTCTCCGAAGAACTGTGAAGCCCGAGAACAAGTTTTGTATCCTCATGGCTTACAAGCTCCATCTCTGAATACATAAGGAAACCGTGAATATCCATATGGTATTCTTTTCCTTCATATGTATAAGTTCCGTCAGTCAGTCTCGCAATATAAGGAAAAAGATTCGGACCTCTGTCTGTCCAGGTAGCTTCGTCCCCCTGCCACAGATATTCCCTTCCTGCACTGTCTTTTACAGAGCGGAACTCTCCTCCTTTTGAGGAAATCACAACTGCCAGTTTTTCATTTTTAATTTCGTATTCCATAATATAATCCTGCCTTTCGTAGATACTTCTCTTATATTGCCTTCTTACAGTATTCTCTTAATACTCTCATTTCAGAAGTTCCAGAAAATCTTTCACTGCTTTCCTGTTATATCCTTCAAAATCAATATTCATCACAGGAACCTCTCCCCTGTCGAACGCCTTCATGCCTTCATAAACGCCGTCCTCCGAATAAGGAACGAGATACCCTCCGAAACGCCTCATAAAATTGCCCGAACCTGTCACATCTGTGGAAATCACAGGAAGCCCCAGTGTGTCCGCCTCCATGAGAACGAGAGGCTGTCCCTCATACTGGGAGGTGAGAAGAAACAGGTCGCAGGCCTTCATAATGGGCATGGGATTTGCAATGGAACGAAGAAGGACTACATTTTCCGTAAGCCCCATGTTTTCCACATGCTCCCATGTTTTTTCATAGAGATTTCCACCGCCGCCCACAATAAGAAGCATCGTATCCTGATTTTCCTTATGATAGCGGGCAAAGGCATCAAGAAGCATATCGTGGCGCTTCTCCGCGGAAAATCTTCCCACGGAAATAAATTTCCTGCATGGTTTTCTCAGGATTTTCTCCAGTTCTTCCTTCGTGCAGGTGCAGGTGGTGGTATCGTCAAAAGCAAACTCCTCCTCTGCCCGTTCAAGCACCTTCTTATAAGCATGGCAGTTATCCACCACGCAAAGCTTTGGATTTTCCCCGCAGATGGGAAGGGTACTCTGGTAAATATCCTCTGATACTGCTGCCGTAAAGTCATATTCCCGATACGCCTGCTTTAAAGTGAGAAGGTGCTGATTGTGGCTTGTCTGAATCTGCATCAGCATATCGCTGTGTACAAAAATCCCTCTTTTCACAGGCGCCGCCTGAAAAAGCCCGATCATCTTTCTCTCATATCCGCTGTAGTGAATGCACCACTCCATGTCTGCAAAGCCAAAATTCCGCCTGTACTCTCTCTCGTAAAAGCGATGGAGATATTTTCTCGTAAATCCGCTTTCTATATTGCACTTATAAAAAAGCGCGCTTGCCAATGCCTCCCGGAACGTGAGAAACCAGCCTTTTGACATAGGCATGATCTGCACAAAGTCCGGAATGATCTCCACTCTTTCCGGGTTGTTTTCCACATAGCTTTCCTGAAACGCCGCATAGTAATTGTACGCGTCCCTGTCTATGTTTTCCATGAGATTCAGATAAGCAGTTGTAAAGCCTTTTCTCTGAAGACCTCCGGGATAAAAAAGAATATTTTTCCTGCCGTTCGGCTCTTCTTTTTCTATGGAAATTTCTTTTGGGATTTCCCCATGAAACACAAGACTGCAGATGTTTTTCGCGGCGTTTTTTCCATCATAAAAGCAGTATTCCCTTAAAAAGTCCGCGTCCTCATATTTTTTCGGACTGCGAAGCTCTTCCAGAAGTCCCTCTGTCGTCTCTGTCACAGGAAAGGGCAGATCGGAAATCTCGCCGTATATATCACGCTCGCACTCGTATTTTTCCCTGTCGTACAAAAAGAGGACGATTTTTCCCTGTTTCTTATTTGCATAATCGTAAAACACGCTGGAATAGTCTGTCACAAGGCAGTCTGCAGCTGCAAGAATCTCATAGGGATCCATCTCCTGTGGCATATACCGGATATGTTTAAATTCCTCACAGGAAATCAGCGGTCCCACAAAAGGGTGAAGGCGGATCATCATAAGTTCGCTGTCATTCATTGCCATATCCAGCTTTTGTAAATACTCCTTCAAAACGTCCGCCTGGAGCTGCCGTTCCTCTTTTGTCTGGCTGACGCTCGTCCCCCTCCAGGTTGGCATGTAGCAGTAAAGGCGCTTCTCTTCTGCTCCCAGAAGCTTTTTCGCCTCATTCTGCCTTTCTTCCTCAAAAAATGCCTGGTTTCTCGGATAACCGGCAAAAACATATTTTCCGGAAAAGAGATTTTCCAGGTTATATGCTTTTCGGAAAATTTCTTTTGTATAAGGATTGGGAAGGCAAAGATAGTCGCACATGAGAAAATTTCTCTGGATATTTCCGATCACATGAGCGCCGCCCGGCACATCTTTTCCCATTTTTTTAAGCGGCGTTCCATGCCACGTATTTACATAAGTCTGTCCTTCACGCTTAATAAAACGTCTGGGAAAAGTACTGTCTGTAAAAAGATACCCTGCCGTTGCCAGAAGCTTATAATATTGAAAGCTGTTGCACACAACTGTTTTTACATTCTTAAGTCCGTATGTTTTTAAAAGCCCTTCCGCCCTCGGCAATACGCCCTGATTGCAGGAAAGCCGGATCTCATATTTTTCATATTCCGGTTTTGAAAGCTCCTCCATAATGCGGAGCATATTATTGCCTATGTCTGCTCCGTTTGTGGATTCCAGCAGAATTGTATTTTTACGTACCGGCATCTGGCAGCATCGGACGTACCAGGAATTTTTAAAGAGACTTTTAAAGCCCATTTGGTGTCCTCCTTTCGAAATCTGCTTTTGCTTACTATATTATCATTCTGCCGTAAAAATAACAAGGCGGTTCACCTTCTGTTCCCGTGAATCCGCCTTGTTGTAAAATACTTATTTATCTTTTACAGATGATATATACGCTTCATTTCTTCCAGAAATCCCGGTTCCTCTCCAAGACGCGAAAGCTCTGAAGCCCTGCCGTCCTTTGTCATTGCGGCAATCAAAGCAGCGAAAACATTTTCTCCTTTTATCTGCCCCTCCATAATTCCTTCTGCACGGCCTTCCTCATGCCCGATATTCCTGTATTTTTCCCGCATCTCATCAAACGCTTTACACATAACACTTCCCTCCTTTTCCTCTTCCTCCTGGGAATTTTCTATTTCTTTTCTTATTTTCCGGTACAGTTCAGGCTCATGGAGCATACTCATGAGAAGTTCTTCTGAGTCCTTCTCCATTTCCCTGTATTCTCGGAAATGACTCTTTACATATTTCTCCATTTTCTCGCCATTATCCGAACATTTTAAAGTTTCAAATATGGTCTTCCAGTCGCCGCGGAAATTTTCCGATTCTACCAGCTCCGGCTGTACAAGCAGAATCCGGTATTCCGGCAAAAACTGCTCAAAAGGCTTTAATTCCGGCGGAATCTCGAACATTTCCCGAAGCGTAAGAGGACCGTCCCATCTATTTTCTCCATAATAAAGCACGACTGTAAACACCGGCGTGAGTTTATCGTCCTCCCGCATTCCGGAAAGAAACTCCGCAGATGTTGTATATGCCTTGTTATGTTTATTATCTTTTGTAAACATGCGCACCTGGGATATGTAATCTGTCACATCGTATGCCAGATTTTTCACAGGCATTCCATAATGGGTACTTGTCTGTGCTTCCACTGCAAAAACGCTGTAAATCCCGTTAAAATCCTGCTTCATAACGGCGTCTCTCGTACCGTCTAAAAGAAGCGGTTTCCCTTTAAGCGAAACGCTTTCTTCCACTTTTCTCTGCGGAACGGGGATTATGGTTTTTGCGTCCAGCATCTGTCTGCCCTGAAACAATGTTCCATTTATAAAATCGGCAAAGTGTTCCGGGTCTGACAGATAGCGCGTCATAAGTTTGTCCTGGTTTCCCATGCTTTCTCCTCTCATACACAGGACAGATTCAAAAGAACATTTCGTTCCTGTTTTTAATATAACATACCTGCAAATAGATGTAAATCCTGCCCTGTGCCGTTTAAAAATAAATATTGGAATGATACTGTGAATACAGTATATAAGAAAGAAAACTGCAGGTATGTGTCCCTGCAGTTTCAGTATAAAAGACTTTTTATGGAATTGCAATAAAATCTTTTCGACAAAACATTTGAAGAGGAGTACTGCTCACTTCTTCTCAATGCCTGGCTGCGTTACATTATTTCATCTCTTAAAGTCTCCTCTGTATTCTCTTACAATTTCAATCATGTTCAGATAGCCTTCTGTCGGCACATATGCAGGTATGGAATTTCCTGTTCCAAAAGCAAAACCGCCGTGTCCCTGTGATTTTTTAATCACATCTACAATGTACTCCCTGAGCTCCTGTTTTGAACAGTGGCACACCATATCCACGTCCGCTCCGCCAAAGTTTCCGATTTTATCTCCATACTGCTCCACCCAGTACGGGAACGGCGCGATCTGATCTTCGTTGGAATGCTTTGCATCGATCCCTACTTTATAAATCAGGTCGTCCATTACATCAAAAATCTTTCCGCAGGAATGAAGAAGAAACGGCTTATTATAGCTGTGAACAAGGTCTACAATCGGTTTATATTTTGGAAGGATCAGCTCCTTAACATCTGTCGGGGAAAGCATGGTGCTGCTCTTATAGCCCAGGTCATCTCCAAAGCGGAGAACGCAGTAAATATCACCAAATTCCTTCATAAACCGTTCCCAGATTTTTAAGTTTGTCTCTCCCACTTTCTTAAAAAGATTTTCGTAAAGCTCCTCGTCATCTGCCTTAATATAGCACAGTCCCTGAAAACTGGTCAAATCCTGTACATACTCAAAAATTCCGTTTCCAACGCCTCCGATTGCCTTCATGCCCTCCGGCATTTCATCGCGGAGCGCCCGAAAGTATTTCGAGTATTTTTCAAAATAATAATCCGGGATTTCGTCCCAGGGGTAGTTATTAAAATCCTCTTCTTCCTGGATCACAGGCGTAACGCGACTGTCTCCGAGCGCGCCGCTTCCCGGCATGATTTCCCCGATACAGCACTCAAATGTTACCACATCGTAGCCGTAATCCTTAAAGAACTTACTGTACACACGGAAAAATTCATGAATATCCTTTTCATCTCCCTTATAAAGAGACGGAAGGTCCACTCCCATAATTTCTCCGATTTTCCCAAAATCCACGTTGTGCTCATAAAGCGGAAGTCTTTCCGCCTCTATATTTCTGGCGCTGTTTACGATATTCTTATAATTTGGTTCAAACATCTTTATCCCTCCCCTTTTTAACGATTCATTCACGCAACCTTTCAATGGGCATTATGCTCACTTTTTTCTGATTAGTCACGGCCGTTTTATTGACTTTTCATAGTTTGTATTATACAATCATTAAAAAAATATTGCTATCAATTACATACAACGTACAAATTTAAAGGCATCACAGTAAATTGTAACTAACTGTACCGGGAGGAGATTTTCATGTTTTCTGCTATTAACTGGCATGACCAGTATACTCTCACAAAAGAACGTATTATTTACACTCAGGAACAGCACCACGTTCCCGGAGTTCACGCGCTTGCCCGCCATACTATGAAAGACTCTATTCCTTCCTTAAAATGGCATTATCATGAAAACTCCTTCGAGTTTACCATTTCCACAAAAGGAACGTTTTCTTTCAGCACCCGAACCTCTTCTTATCGTTTTTCCGGCGGAGACGTCTTCATCGCCTTCCCTAACGAAATACACGGTACAAATGACATTCCCGTCTCTGTTGGGGAAATTTACTGGTTTCAGCTTGACATCAGCAATCCGAAAGAATTTTTATTTATGAATGAAAATACTGCGAAACATATGATTGAAAGATTAAGAGCGCTGCCCCATCATGTGGTGCAGGCAGATGCGGAAGAAATGCGCCCGCTGATCCAGCAGGCGTTTTATCTGGCGCAGAGAAATGATGAGCCGGAATTTATTGCCTCCTATCTTCAGCTCTTCCTTCATCTGCTCATTCATTCTGCCAATAACGAAAAATTCGCCCTGTCTCCTGACATAGGGCGAACTTTAAACTATATTCTTGATAATATTACGGAGGAACTTCCTCTGGAAGAGCTGGCAGCTCTCGCCAGCCTTTCCTGCTCCCAGTATAAACAAAAATTTAAAAAACAGCTTGGAATCTCTCCCAGACATTTTATCAACCAGCAGAAAATTGAATATGCCAAGCTTCTTCTCCTTGAAGGCATGTCTGTGACCGACATCGCCATGCTCCTCGGTTTTACTACGAGCAGTTATTTTTCTACTGTTTTCAAAAAATATACGCTGTATACACCTACGGAGTATCTGGAGAAAGAGAACTTATGATCTGTTTGATACGTTCACTGCTGTCATGCTGGTAATCATTTAAAAACCGCTCAAAATCCGAAGCAAGACGAAGTTCCAGTTTCTTCGCTTTAATCAGTTCAAAAAAGGACTGACCTTCCGCGATTTTTTCATAATCCTCAAGCGTAAATGTAAGAATTACCAAATCCCTTTTGTTTCGGTATTTTTCTATAATACACAGAACCTTAACAAGACCATATGCATCGCGAAACTCATCTTCCTGTCCCGTTAATCCCTTCTGCGTAAAAATAATCCCAAAAGAGATGTCTGTACTCATCAACAGACTGTAAAACTTCCCGACATAAGTAACACCCAAAGTTGAATTGTAGTTTTTACACTCTCCCAAAGCAATATCCGTATTAATCTCAAGAATATCTCTGGAAATATGAAATGTATGAAGCGCCTGTCTCCCTGTCTCCGATAAAATAATCACTTCATCAATTTCATTTGTTCCTGTATGTACATTCTGATACACCTCAAAGAAATAAGATTTTCGTATAAGAAAAGAAACCAGTTTCTCCAGACGGTCTCCCTTTTCCTTTGTTGTTTCAGAATCCTTATCAAAAGGGCGTTTCAGATTATCCAACAGTACAGAAAATTCCTGTTTGTCTGTTTCGGACCAGGAAGTCAGCTCCCGGAATATCTTCAACGGTTCCTTAACGATTTCCTGAAGATACTGTTTTATATTGTAATTTTCATTTTTCATCTCTGTCATATATGGATCACCTTATATAACACGATTATATCTTCCAAGACAGATAAAGAGTTATTACAAAAATCACAGGCATAGTCTTCATTAAAATCTGTAAGAGTATCCAAAAAAATCCCTTTGCTTTTATGGCACTGTTTACAGTAGACCTCATAAATATTTGTTACAAATCCCTCTTTTTTCAGATCTTCCATAAATAGGTAAGCTGTTTTTATATCAAGCAGTAATTTCGATTTTAAATGACCCGGATAAATAAAGTCCCCCGGTTGCATAACCGCAAAAAATTCATCGCATTTTTTACTCTGATACGCTGTCAGATTGTATGAGTTCTTCAAGCTCTCCACTGCACTCAATAAGGTAATTCCTGACATAATTCATCACCTCCTCGCCGCCCAGAAGTTCCCCATAAAACATAAAAAAACTGTACTCCATTCCTTTATAATTATGTGTGATACCAAATTTTATATCCCTGTCCTCCAGCCTCACTTTTACTCTGGGCATATCTGATTTTATCTCAATTTCTTTAATAAAAGTTCTAAGCTTATCCCGTATCAATCCTGTGTTAATATCTGTATCAAACAATTCTCTGTTTTCTTCTATGAAAGCAGACAACTCTCCAAGAATCGGCATAACGCCGTCGCCATCATCATACGCTTCCAAATATGCAGTTGTACCATTTCGCTGCATCTGCTGAGCATATATGGAAATATTTTCCTTTTCTGACTTAACATAATCAATAACTGCCTTAAAGTCAATATTTTCTATTCTCATTTTCATTTCAGATTCCAGATAAGCAAGAATCTCATTTATTTTATCACGATAAAAATTATATGAATTTTTGTATGCAATCCCGACCCGGTCAAACCGAAGTTCAATTATATTATGTTCCTTATCTAACACGCAGATCACAACAAAATTAATCCGGTTTCCAGTACCGTCATTAAGGCAACTGGAAAATTTTAAGTAAATCTGATTTCCCACAATATGCAGAGAAGGCTTACTATAGCTATCGATCAAATCTGAGCTTTTCTTATCAAACACATTAACTTTTCCATTTTCAACAAGCTCTTCTATTTTTTCAAATGCAATATCTGAACATTTAAAATAACAAAAATGCCGATACTGCCGCCTGTATTCAAACTCTTCTATAAACTTCAGAACACTGTCAGTTTGCATCATCGTATCAATTTTTTCCTCAACGGAATCGCATTCAGATACATCAAGTATACCCGTAAAATTCAAGGAAAGCTGTGCAGTTTTCTTTTTATTATTAATTATCACGCTCTCATTTACAGCCTGATTCAGCAATTCCTTCTGTAAATAAACCGGAAAAATTTCTGAAACTGTTTTCTGTAAATTTGTTTTATATGATTTATCCATACGTTTATCCTCCATCACTGCTCAAGCATAATCTGACTGCAAACATCTGTGTACCCTTCTGTAATTCCAGTATAAAATCCCTTTACAAAAATTGCAACTGAATCTTTTCGACAAAAAAGCCGGTCCACTGTCCATTTCCCTGCAGTTTCCCGGCTTTTTCCTCATTCACTTCTTTATAATCTCCCTCACCATCTCCCCGCCGCACACTTCCCTGTGCGGATTGAAAATCTCATTAAAACGGCGGTACGTATCGTCCACAACAAACCCTTCCAGAAGCTTGTCCACATCTTCTGAAATATCCCGTTCCTCTTTTATCACCGGTCCGGGAAGCAGCTCGATCCCAAAGTAAAAATCCTTCATCTCTTCCCTGTACGCCTCATAGTCGTACATATAAAAAAGAATGGGGCGTTCCAGATTTGCGTAATCGAAAAATACGCTGGAGTAGTCTGTGATCAGCAGATTGGAAACGAGATACAGATCGTTGATCTCGTCATAGGAGGATACGTCCTTTATGAAACCTCCGTACTTTGAAAAATCAAAGGAATTGCTGATAAAATAATGGGTTCGAAAAAGAATGACCGCCTTATCTCCAAGGCGCGCCTTCATCTTGTCAAAATCAATCCCGAGCTTATACGTAAAGCCCTCGCCTGCCGTGTGCTGGCTCTGCCTCCAGGTCGGCGCATAGAGAATGACTTTTTTATCTGCCGGAATCCCCAGCTCTTTTTTTATATTTTCACACTTCTCCTGCGTATACCGGAACAGGTCATCGTTTCTCGGATAGCCAAGCTCCAACACCTTCGCCTGCTCTCCGAGACAGAAGGCGCTTTTTACCTTTTCTGTATAAAAAGGTGACGGCGACGGCATAAAGTCGATCATCTGCCCTTCCCGCTTATATTCTCTGCAGGTGCGCTCCCTCTCCTTTTTGGAAAGCTCAAGGCGCGGTACATCGCACCCGATTTTTTTAAGAGGCGTTCCATGCCATGTCTGCACGTAAATCTGCCCCGGGCGTTTTTCAATCCCGTAATCCAGAAGATAATTTGTGATCCATATGCCGGCGCTGGCATAATATCTGTAATAATCCTCAGAGCGGTATTTTACAAGAATGGTATTGGGGTATTTTTCAAGATACCTGTGCTTCTCCGGTTCTGTAAATGCCCATACCTTCTTATAATCTCTGTACCGGCTGTCCCCGCACACTGCCTCAAACATAGAGCGGGGACTGCAGGAGTATTTTCTTCCCATATAGGACTCAAACATAATTATATGAGAGTCCACCGGATATTTTTTCGCATATTTCCTGTAGCGAAGCTGACTGTATTTATGATAAACACAAACAGACGCCTCCTTAATCCCAGGAGTAAGATTTACAAGCTTTTTTACTGTTTTTTTTATTTTTCCCATATCACTGTTTCTTTCTTAAAAAAATCCGGTAAAATTCCTTCCTGAGACTTCCCGGAATTATTCCAACTATTGTACGCACTGCGCAGTTCTTCAAAAACGTACCCGTTCCGATCACGCCTTCCTTCTTTAAATACTTCTGGAAACGAAGTACGGATTTTATATAAGAAATGCCGCCTCTCCTGTCATACATTCCCTCACCTGAGCGCATATCGAGAAGCACCTGCTGAAGATTATACGCTTTTGCACCTTTTTGAAGCATTCTTATCCACAGGCAGTAATCCTCAAACCCGGGAAAATCCACATAATTTCCCGCTTTCAGCACAGCACTTTTTCTGTACATTACGCAGGGATGATTAAACGGATTCCGTTTCCCTGCATAAACGCGGATTTCCTCCTGATGCTCCGGAGAAAGCCGGATATTTCCTGTATCTCCGGGTATTTCCCTAAATTCCTCAAGAGCGCAGCCCACAATATCGTAACCGCCTGTTTCCATTGCCTCCATCTGAAGAAGGCAGCGCTCCGGCCTGCTCAGATCATCGCTGTCCATACGCGCTACAATATCATATTTACAGTGCGTAATTCCTTCTGCCAGCGCCTTTCCAAGCCCCCTGTTTTCCGGAAGACGTACACACTGAAAACGGTCTTTAAGGCACTTCTCTGCCCACTGAATCACTTCCTCAAGCTCCCTTCCAAGGGGTCCGTCACACACCAGCACAAAATCAGAGAAGGGAAGCCTCTGCTTCATCATACTCTCTATGCTGTTTCGGAAAAAAACAGGATTTTCCTTTTCATAAACAGACATCAGAACAGAATATTCTTCCATCAGCTCTCCCCTTCTTTTATTCTTGTATTGTGGTGGTTCATCTCCTCTTTTGATGGAGGATTTCTGTAATCTCCATACATCTGGGTCAGCACCGTCTCATAATCTGCCGGCCCCCGGAGAACCACATCTTCAAAAAGATAATCTGCACCTTCGCCATAATACTTTTTATGAAACATCTCTTTTAACTTATGAATGCCCATAAAATTTATAAGATATTCTGACGTATCATACGGGTATTTCTGCATCAGTCTGTCAAGACGGCGAAATTCTTTTTCTGTCCGGAAAATCTTTTCCACAGGAAGAACTTTTCCCACAGCAATCATTGCCCTCTCCACAAAAGGGCGGTTCTTTTTCTTTAAATCTATATTTGTGGAAAACATAGAATAATTCACTCTTGCCCTGGCAACCAGAAGACGAAAACAATGGAATTTCCTCTTCCATTTGTTTCCCGGCATTCCATCAAGAGGAAAAATATCAATCCACGCTTCTTTTTCCTGCTCTACTGCCGCAGAACTGTCAATCACCTTTACACGTCTGTCTGTGAGACGCGGCACATAATACCGGTATCCCGGTGTTTCCTGATATGTGCAGAAACAAATATATTGGGGAAATTCTTTTTTTGCGATTTCCCCAAAGCGGATAAAATCAGGCCGGGGCATTCCAATATCCACATCATCGTCCCAGGGAATAAATCCCTTATGACGCACAGCCCCAAGAAGCGTTCCTCCGAGGGCATAATACCGAAGATTATATTTCTCACAAATCCTCAGAAATTCCTTTAATATATCAAGCTCTACAAGCTGCAAATCTCTTAACTCTGTTCCCATGTTCAACTCCGTTTTTCTTCCGAAACTTTTTCTCCGGAATCCTTCAATGCATTTACCTGCGTATCCTCCACGCCTTCCGAAACCTCTTTCTGAAAGAAAATCTTCACTGTCATAAACAGAAGTTTTATATCAAGAAGAAGCGAGTAATTTTCAATATAGAAAAGGTCAAGCTTCAATTTATCATAAGGCGTAGTATTATACTTTCCATAAACCTGCGCGTATCCTGTAAGACCTGCCTTTACTTTCAGACGATAATGAAATTCCGGAATCTCCTTTTCATATTCATCCATAATCACACGCCGTTCCGGACGCGGTCCCACAAGAGACATATCTCCCTTAAACACATTAAAAAGCTGGGGAAGCTCATCAAGGTGAAGATTTCGAAGCACTCTTCCAACAGGAGTGATGCGGGAATCATGTTTTGACGCAAGGCGCGCTCCCTGTTTTTCAGAATCTACGCACATACTGCGGAATTTGCAGATTTTAAACTCTTTGCCCTTGTAAGTGAGCCTGTCCTGATAATAAAAAACAGGGCCTCCGTCATACGCTTTTACGCAAATGGCGATAATCAGCATAATCGGTGAAGTAATTAAAATGCCAAGCCCGGAAACAATAATATCAAGAATTCTCTTTCCCGCCCGCTCTTCCACAGAAAATCCGTGATTTCTGGACATAAGAAGAGGCGTATCAAAAAGATGAATCCTCGTTGTGCCGATTAAAATAATATCTGAAATTTTCGGACTCATATAGCATCTGATGGAATGGTCGAAACAGTATTTCAGATACCTGTTTCGTATAGCAGACGGCAAATCCCATATAATGACGCCTTCATATTCATTCATCAGCTTATGGATTCTTTCTTCTCCGACACTTATATGAACCTTTCCGCTGATGTTGTACTTGTCGCTTCTGGAGTTCATTTTATGAATCAGATCTCCGGGATCCCTGTCACCGTAAATCACAAGAAGCTTTCTCGCTCTGTACAGTCTGGAATAAATGAACCGCGATCCGAAAATCCACAGAATAATCATCAAAATCTGCACAAAGGTCATTTCAATCATAGGACCTACATTTAAAAACCAGCGGTTGATCAGTGTAATCTGAAAGTACGCCACAACATTCGTACAGATCGTCGCCAGAGTCAGGGAATAAAAAACGTCTATTTTCTTTAAATACCCTACTTTCAGACCGCCGTACAGCTTGGAAAACAGGGTGTTGATCAGAGCGTAAATGGCAATCAGCGCCCAGTTTCCCTTTCTCCAGAACGGCTCGTCGATCAGTCCTCTGTAATAATCATACCACACATAAGCAAATGCGGCTGCCTGGGCAATAATTACAAGACTTGCCAGACAAAATACAATAAATCTTTTATAATCTTCTCTTCTGCTCACAGCTCTACCTCTTATTTTTATTATCATGATAGTTACTGGATTTCCCTTTAACCTGTTTATTATACCGTATTCTATAGGAGTCCGTCCAGTTTTTCCCGCATTTTTATGAAATTACACATTTTTTCCACATCTTTTTTCCTTACTGTGTTCTTTTTCCACTGATACTATGATATTATAATGCCAGAATTGTAGGAGCACGAAGTGCGAAACAATTCGTCAGGCATTTTTTAACCTAAGTATCATACCATTATCAGAAAAGAGGAATCTTTATGGAAAACTGTAAACTCAGCCTTATCCTTCCCGTATATAACGTAGAAACCTATTTAACACCATGTCTGGAAAGTCTTGTGTGCCAGAGTTTTCATGATATGGAAATTATTGCCGTAAATGACGGAAGCACAGATAAAAGCCCGGAAATTTTAAAAGACTTTCAGTCGCGCTTTCCGGAAAAAATAAAAATCTTTACAACAGAAAACAAAGGCGTCAGTCACGCCAGAAATTACGGCTTTTCCAAAGCATCCGGAGAATATGTGTGGTTCATCGACAGCGATGACTTTATCGAGCCGGACGCCTGCTCCATACTCATGGAAAAAGCAGATCAGGATAAAAATGACCTGATCCTTTTTTCTCATTATGAAGAAAACCAGAAAACAGGAGAAACATCTGTAAGCCCCTGCCCATGTAAAAAGCAGAACTTTTCTGTGAAAGAATCCCCGGAACAGCTTGCCCTTTTTTCTCCTTACCCCTGGAATAAACTGATCAAACGAAGCCTTTTTGAAGGTCTTTCCTTCCCGGAAGGGATCCGTTTTGAAGATCTTCCCGCTGCCTTCCTTCTTATGACAAAAGCAGCTTCCATTGGATACGTGGAAAAACCGCTCTACACCTACAGAAAACGTATCGGCTTTTTAAGCGGGCTTACAGAGGGAACTGCGGACATTTTTAAAGCTCTGGAATTTCTCAGAAAGTCTCTGGAACAGCGGGGGCTTCTTACTCTGTACGAAAAAGAGCTGGAGTACATTACCGTAAAACATTTTCTGTTCCGTTTCCGCCAGATCATCACAAACTACGAAAAAGGAAAAAAAGAATTAAAACGCAGGCTCATCAACAGCTCCTTTGATTATCTGGAACGATATTATCCTAATTGGAAAGAAAATCCATATCTTTCCACCCTCTTAAACGATTATATTTACAGAATGCTGTTTCTGTACAGCTCCCGCAAAAAAATGCTCCGCCTTGTAAACATCTGCGACGGAAAGCCGAAATATTTCCAGAAGCTTTATGTTGTAACACAGAAAAAACTCCACCCAAAAGGCGGAGTTCCCGTAAAATAACTTATTTTATGAATTTTTTCAGAGCATATTTTACCTTGCGTCCTGCCTTTTTATAAAACGGCTCTTTCCCGGAAACCATAAGGTAAGCAGGATACCAGCGAAGCTTTGATACCCTGCTTCCAAAAGGCGCAAGATCAAGCTTTGCAGCAAATTCCTCTGTCTCTCTTTCTATCTCTTCCTGAATCTCCGGTATCTGACGGTATCTTCTGTACCAGAGAAATACATCTGCAAGCTCACGGTCCAGAACGATCCTCTTCGATTCCGCCGAAAGCTTATATTTTTCACACTGCTCCTTCACCATCTCATAGGAAGCAAACTGGCAGGAGAAATTCCTTGCTCTCCGTCCCATAAGCGAAGCGCCGTTATTAATGCGGTATCTCACAATGGGCTGATTTGTGATCAGAATTGTATCTGCCGCAACTGTCACCTCATTAAAGAAGGAACGGTCATTGACGCAGACAAGCTGATTAAACCGGATATTTTTGTCCATCAGAAGGCTTCTTCTGTAAATTCCGTTCCAGGGAACGACACTGACATGAGAAAGAATTTCCGGATTTTCCCGGAAAGAGAACGGCTTCTCAATATCCTCCACTGCCACTTCACGAAGGCTCAAAAGAGGAGGCGTATCACAAAGCTCTCCTGTCCCATTATCAAAGCAAATCCCCCGCCCTTTTATTATATCCGGGTCAAACAGGCGCACAAGCTCCCAATATCTCTCGTATGCAGATCTTTCCACCTTATCATCTGCGTCCAGAAAATGAATATACTCTCCTTTCGCAGCTTCAATTCCTATATTTCGGCAGCTTCCCGCATAAAGGTTTTTTTCATTTTTAATCAGCCGCACACGGCTGTCTTTTTTACAATAATCCTCAATCACCGCTGCAGAAGCATCTGTGGAAGCATCGTCTACACAGATAACCTCAAGGTCATGTACACTCTGCCCCAGAACGCTGTCCAGACATTCTCCCAGATACTCCTCCGCATTGTGAACAGGAATAATCACACTTAATCTCATATTTTTCAGCTCATAAACTTATCGTAAGCCGGAAGGACTTCCTCCGGTTTTCCGATCATCTTCATTTCTCCCTCATGAAGCCAGAGAACGCTTGTACAAAGCTCCTGCAGTGTTTCCGAACTATGAGAAACAATGAGAACTGTTCTGTCTTCATTGGAAATCAGCTCTTTCATTTTATTGTAACTTTTCTTCTTGAATTTGGCATCTCCTACGCTCAGCACCTCGTCTATCAGCATAATATCTGCCTCAAGAATGGCAGTAATGGAAAATGCCAGCTTGGAGTGCATACCGCTCGAATATGTTTTTACCGGCATATCAATAAAGTCTCCAAGGTTTGCAAACTCTATGATTTCGTCCATTTTTTCGCGAACCTGATCCTCAGAGAAGCCAAGAAGCATACCGGAAAGAACAATATTTTCTCTTCCTGTAAGTTTAGGCTGAAAACCTACGCCGATAGACAGAAGGGAAACCGAATTTCCTTTCAAATCTATTGTTCCGCTATCAGGAGAGAAAATTCCTGCAATAGCACGGAGCATAGTAGATTTTCCGCTTCCGTTCTTTCCTACGATTCCAAGAATTTCTCCCTTCGGCACGGCGAAGCTTACTCCTCTCACTGCCTCATATACTTTTGCGTCTGCTTTTTTCAGATGAAGCAGACTTTTTTTAATGGAAAAAGACTTCAGACATTTATAGCTGATATGAAGATCCTTTACCTCTAATGCAATTTCCCGTTCCATAATTACATCACCTTTACATAACTGTTTTCATATTTATAAATTGTCCGTACACCAATGATGCACAGAAGCACTGAAATTACACCCCAGAAAACAATCAGCTTTCTGTATGGTGTGGCGGAGTACAAAACACACATTCTTGCAGACTCAATCAGCATGGAAACAGGATTGCAGTACAGAAGAACGCTCCTTAAAGTACCCTCCAGTCTGTCTCCGATAGAATAAAAAATACCGGACATATAAAACATCAAGCGAAGGATCACGATAGTCACATTGTAAAGATCGTCTACAAAAACGCCAAAATGAAGTACAATACAGCTTAACCCAAAGGTAAACAGCCCGAGAACTATCATAATCGGAATCAGATAGAACACCTTAAATGTAACGGGAACCCGAAAAATAATCATCATGACTACAATCAGAGAAAAAGAAACAAGCATCTTAAATCCGTTTACCATCATTCTCTGAAGAATCAAAATAAATTTTGGGATATAAACCTTAGATACAATAGCACTGTTATTTCTTACCATTTTTACACTGCCCTGTACCGTTTTATTAAAGAAATCCCAAAGTGTCAGACCTACAAATACAAAAATAGGAAAATACTGTACATTACTTCGAAATACAATCTGGGCAATAAATGTGTAGACCAGCATAAACAGCATAGGGTCTAACACCCACCACAGCCAGTTCAGATAAGAACTGGCAACTTCAGACTTTAAATCTGACCTTGCTGAAAATTTTGCATAGGCAAAATACTTTTTAAAATCACTCTTGAAACGCTTCATGATTCATGCTCTGCTCCTGTTTTTCTGTTTAAATCACTTTTTATCTGTGTTGTTGAAATTTCCGGAGTTCTGGGCAGATACACTACATCACAGCCCTCTTCCTCCAGAAAATCAAACTTCCCCTTCCAGTCATCCCCCATAACAAAGGTATCTACATGATACTCCTTCACATCTGTACGCTTCTGCTCCCAGCCTTCCTCCGGAATCACAAGATCCACATAACGGATTGCCTCAAGAAGCTGTTTTCTCTCCTCATAGGAAAAATAACATTTTTTCTGTTTTTCTCGCCAGTTAAACTCATCTGTAGAGAGCGCCACTATGAGGTAATCGCCAAGCTGCTTTGCACGGCGCAGAAGATTAATATGCCCGTAATGAAGCAAATCAAATGTGCCATAAGTAATCACTCTTTTCATTTTCTCACACTTATCCTTTATCTTGTTAAGCTTTCAGCCTGCTCTTTATCCAGCGGAACGGTTTTGTAAGCACTCTTCCAAGCCGGTAGGAAAAGGATGCCCTGATAGAAGCAACCGTTTTCTCGAGTCCTGCCTTTTCTTTTTCCAGAGTCTTTTTCTGCTTCTCAAGCGTTTTTATTTCCTGAGCCTGGCGGCGAATCTCCACACCCCGCTCCTGTTTTTCCCGGCGGAGAGTTCTGATTTCTATACCCCGCTCCTGCTTTTCCCGGCGGAGAGTATGAATTTCTTCGCCTCTCTCTGTTTTGTCACGGCAGACCTGCTTGTATTTTACCATCAGCTCCTGTTCTTTTTGACGGATCTGATCATAATCTTTTACCAGCATTGTAAAATATATCTTTTTTTCCGGCTCCATCGCTTCATAACAAAACTTGTATTCCGGTTCCAGATTATGGTAAAGCTTTCTTGCCACACGAAGTCTCTGTTCCATAAGAACAGATATGTCTTCTCTTCCGGAAGGAAATTCCCGAAATGCCTCTTCCACAAAAAGATACCCCTCGAACATTCCGTATATCTGCTCAAATTTTCCAGCAGACGTCATAATAGAATTTTCACGAACTCTTCTGTGAAAAAAAGCCTCCTTTGTATGGTATACCCGGTTGGCAGGCATAATACACTGGAATGTAAAAATATTATCTTCGCCTGTAATCCCCTCTGCAAACGTAAGGTTTTCTTTTTTATAGTGAGCTGCACTGATAAACTGAATACAAAGAGACGAACGGTATTCGTCCATAAGAAGCATCTCATGGAACATCTGCGCTCCTGTCATCACACGAGAATAGTCCCCTGTTCTCGTATAATATGTAATATAATTTTTCTTTTCTTCTCTCAGCTCTTCTGTCTCAAAAAAGCTTTCTCCATCAAAGTAAACGACATCAAGATTCTTCTCTGCCGCAAGAGCATACAACTTAAAAAGAGCCTCTTTTTCCAGAATGTCGTCTCCGTCCATGAAGTAAAAATATTCGCCGGAGGCTCTCTCTGCCCCGTGATTTCTCGCGCTTGAAATCCCCCTGTTCTCCTGGGAAAGGATCGTGATCCTTTTGTCCCGTGCCCCGTATTCTTTCAGGATTTCCAGTGAACCGTCCGTGGATCCGTCGTTTACACAGATAATCTCGATGTCTTTAAGAGTCTGCCGCACAATGGAATCAAGACATTCTCTTATATATTTCTCCACATTATAAACAGGAATAATAACCGAAACTTTGGGATTTTCCACCTCTGAGCTCTGAACTGTCTCGACCTCTGTAGGAAGAAGGTTTTTCCGGTGATGCTTCTCCCAGTCTGCCGCATTTAAAAGTCCTTTTACAAAAATAAAATCTTCCGGTTTGCGGAAATATTCGGCATTTCGCTCCGTAAGTCCTGTTTTCGCAAACTGCGGCTCACTCATGCGCTGGCAGATGTATCTTCTTATATCCCATTCTGTCACTGTGCGGAGATTATGGGCACATCCTGAAAGAAGCACATTTAAAAATCCTTCTTCCACTTCTCCGTAAATCCCTCTCCGGTTCAGCTCCTCATACACAGCGCAGTACGCTTCCAGAAAGCACACCGGAGAAAATTTCTTACTTCCCTGAAGGCTTTCCGCTGCTCCTACTCTGTAAAATACAAGATCTTCTTCCACACATGTGATTTTTTCCGCCGCTGCCAGGGCTGTCAAAGTAAAATATACATCATTGCTGTTCTGAAGTCCCTGAAAGAAAATTCCTTCAGAATCTATAAATTCCTTCCTGAAAAGCTTTGTCCAGGGTGCCGGTGTCGTAATAGCAAAAATATCGGTATCCTGTGTTTTTCTGGAAAAAGGATTTTCCTCCGGAACAGCATCTTTTTTTAAATACCAGGGCGCAGGCGAAACGCAGCCCGTTTTCCCATTATACTGCTTTGCTCCAAACAGTACAATATCTGCTTCCATCTTTTTTCCCTGACTGTAGATTTTTTCCAGAAGCGTCTCCTCGAAAAAATCATCTGCGTCAAGAAACAGGAGATATTCGCCCTGCGCAATTTTCATTCCGTTATTTCTGGCAGTTCCCGCATACTGATTCTCCTGAGTCAGTACATGAATCCTTCTGTCTTTTTCCTGAAAACGCTTTAATATTTCCAATGAAGCGTCTGTGGAACCGTCGTCCACACAAATTACTTCCATGTCTGTAAATGTTTGCTTTAAAAGACTGTCCAGACATTTTTCCAGATATTTTTCTGCATTATATACAGGTATGATTACCGATACCTTTATCATAGCCGCCTCCCGCCGCTGAAATCATATTTTTAATTTTTCAATTTCTTTTTCAGAGCCTTTAATTTCTTCTTTATTTTTCTCGGAATGCTTGTAATGGCAAATCCAAGCTTATAGGAATTAGAATTTTTGATTTTTTCAATTTCTGCCGCTGCCGCTGCGCCCCCCGGAACTGTACAGAGACGGTAATATCCCTCCGGATCTCTCATAAGAAACTGTACGCCTGACCACTGTGTGACAGGAAACGCGTCCTGACGCAGCTCGCCAAGCTGCTCCGCTCTTTTAAATTCTTTTGAAATACAGTCTACATACTCTCTCTTATATTCGTTTCCGATACGGTTCAGCGTGAATACGTAATTGGAATATTTCTTTCTCCAGTAAACATACTTAAAACGCTCCCATACCTGCGGGTGTTCTGTTAAGATTTCACGGATATAATCATACTCCACATTTACGCAGTAAACCTTGTCTCTGCTGTGAACGGAGGAATTGGGATTGTCTCTTCTGTTCATATAGTACGGTTTATTGACGATCATGGCTCTCTTTGCAAAAGCAAATGTCTGGAAGAAAAAGCCGTTGTCCTGGAAAGATGCACCGGGAGTTTCATTATGGCGAATGCCGTATTCTTCCAGAAATTCCCTCTTATAAATACCGCTCCAGGTATTCATAATATAATTAATTGCAGATGGTGTCTGCGATGGATTAAATACTTTATTATAGTCTTCAATATTATCGGAAAGGTGATTATACGTAAGCTCCATATCTCCGTTTTCATCATTTCGTTTAAAACGATAAAAATCCGCTTTTACAAAATCCAGATTATTTTCCTTTGCAACCTGATATAGATCCTCATACATATTAACGGGAACATAATCGTCCGGTTCCACAATCCCGATATACTCTCCTGTCGCTTTTTCAAGCCCGATATTCATCGCAATTCCATATCCGCCGTTTTCCTTATCTACAATAATAATACGGTTGTCCTTTTCTGCGTAGCTCTTTAAAATTTCAAGAGAACTGTCTGTAGAACCATCGTTAATACAGATGATTTCAATATCGTGAAGAGTTTGACGCACAACGCTTTCCATACACTCCACTAAATACATTTCTACATTATAAGTTGGTATAATGATTGATACTTTCGCCATTTGTTTCTCCTTAACCGGGTTTCTCCCCGAAACTTATTTTAAACCCCTGCCAGATTACGGAATTTCAGCCAGCGGCTCTTTGTCCCATATTTTTCAAAATAAGAAATGTCACATTCTTCAAGAAAACTCTTCATATCCTGTTTCAGTCTCTCTGTTTCCACGCCCTGCTCCAGAAACTTCCTGTACCATACAAAAATATCGTACATTTCATGCTCCAGAATCTCAAAACGCACCTTATCATTTACATGGTTTTCATTGCATATCTGACGCATAATACGGTAAGACTCAAACTGACAGTCAAAATGCTGCGCGCGCTTCATTACAAGAGAGCCGCTTACATTCATTCTGTGACGCACGATTTTTTCCCTTGCAATCATCATACGCTCCCCTTTTACGCAGGTATCTACGAAAAAGGAGCGGTCATTTACACAGAAAAGGCTGTTGAAACGGATATTCTTTTCCAGCAGAAAATGTCTCTTATAAATTCCGTTCCACGGAACAACCGCCATATAGTCCATAAACTTCTTCGGAAAATGCTGAAAATCAAGAAGAGTCCCAAAAAAGCCCTCATACATTTTCTCCATAGAATATCTTGGATTTTCTACTGTTTCCCCTGTCTCATCATCAAATCCCTCTGATGTTGTCTTCACCCAGTCAAGGTCGTTCTCCTTTGCAAGAGTGTACAACTTTTCATACGCATTGTCCACAACATAATCGTCGGAATCAAGAAAATGCACATACTGTCCCTTTGCAGCCATAAGCCCTTTATTTCTGCAGGTTCCCGCATACAGGTTTGTCTCGTTTCGAATCACCGTTACATTCTCATATTTATCCTGATATTCTTTTAAAACAGCAGGGGTTCCGTCTGTGGAACAGTCATCCACACAAATCACCTCAAGGGCAATTTTCTGCTTTGTGAGAATACTGTCGAGACACTGACGAATATATTTTTCTGCATTATAAACAGGAATGACTACAGAGAGCTTTGTATTATACTCCTTAAAGTCATATCTTAAAATATCTGCAAGCTGCTTATACTCCGTTTTGTTATAGAAGTAATCCTCATCATGACCTGTAACCTCAAGTTCTTCAAACCATTCCTCATGAAGCTTTGTATAAAGTTTCTCATAACATTCCCCGGTAATCGTATTCAGGTTCCACAGGCTGAAATGAACGGCATAATTCACAAAATCCTTCTTCAGCTCTTCATAAAGTCCCTTTTCCTTCAGAACATCGCGAAGAGCTTTCAGCGCATTATAAAAACAGAACCATGACTTTTCCCTTGTATTGGAAAGAGATTCCCCGTTATTTCTTCTCTGGTGGGCAAGCACCGTATCAAGATATGTGATTCGTTTTGCAAGAACAAGCGCGCTGAACACAAACAGCATATCATTGCTTGTTCTCTGCTCCTGAAACTTAAGATTGTGCTTCATCACAAACTCTCTGTCATACACCTTATCCCACGCCCATCCTACAAATGCCTTAAATACATTGTCTGTAATCTGACGGAAATTAAAAGGCATATAAGGGGGAAGCGTCTGTTTTTTCAGCGTATATGCTGCTTTTTTGAAGGTATTTGTATCATTCAGATAATGATCGCATCGGAAAACCACAAAGTCCGCCCTGTCTGCCGCAATCTTTTCCACTGCCTTCTCCAGCATATCTGTTTCAAAAAAATCATCGGAATCCAGAAAAGAAAGATACTTTCCGGACGCTTTTGAAAGCCCGTTGTTCCGCGCAGCTCCTGCTCCTGCATTCGCCTGCTGCAGCACCATAACACGCTCATCCTTAGCCGCATACTCTTTCAGAATTTCAACAGAACGGTCACTGGAGCCATCGTCCACGCAAATAATTTCTATCTCTTTTAAAGTTTGGTTTACTACACTGTCAAGACACTGCCTGAGGTACGTTTCCCCATTATAAACAGGCATAATGACAGATACGATCGGCTGTTTCAATGATTCTCCTCCTAAAACAAGATTTTTACTCATAGTTATTTTTATATTACCATTTTTACGGAGAATCTGCAACTACTCATATTTTGCCACATCCCCCCGCTCGTCCACAAGCCGAAGCCCGATGCTCTCCACCTGTTTTCTTAAATGTTCCCGGCTCTCTGCCGCCTCGTCTCCTGTACATATTTTATTATCATAAAGCTCATACTGCTTCCTGTTTCTCAAAGGCGAAAGATTGGGCATCACCACGTTCGCCCCGCAGAGAAGCCCCTTCTCCCTTCCGTTTTCGTCCATCGTTCCAAGAGCTGTTGTGGCAGGAAGAAGTACGTTTGGAAGAAGAATCCTCACAACCGATAAAAGATAAAGCGTCATTTCCACACTACCTGCCGTCTCGTCCTTAAAAATGGTATCATGATGAGGAATAAACGGACCGATTCCGACCATCTCCGGCTTTAGCTCCTTTAAAAACACAAGGTCTTCCGAAAGACAGGATAAGGTCTGTCCCGGAGAACCCACCATAAAGCCTGCCCCCGTCTGATACCCCAGCTCCTTCAACATAAAAAGGCATTTCTTTCTGTTGGAAAGCTTCATGGAAGCCGGGTGAAGTTTTCCATAGTGAACCTCGTCCGCCGTCTCATGACGCAGCAGATACCGGTCTGCGCCTGCCTCCCGGAATCTCTTATAGCTCTCATATGATTTCTCGCCAATAGAAAGCGTCAGGGCGCAGTCCGGATAATTTCTCTTTATCTCCCGGATCATTTCCTCCATGCGCGCATCTGTAAACCGGGGATCTTCTCCCCCCTGCAAAACAAAGGTGCGAAAACCGAGAGCATACCCCTCCTCGCAGCATTCCAGGATTTCCTCCTTTGTGAGCCGGTAACGGACCACATTTTTATTGCCGCCCCGGATCCCACAGTAATAACAGTTGTTCTTACAGTAGTTTGTAAATTCGATCAGTCCTCTTGTAAAAACCTTATTTCCATAATATTTCTCACGAAGAAAAGCTGCTTTCTCCTGAAAAGCAGCTCTCTCCTCTTTATTTTCGAATCCCTTTAAAAGTTCTTCAAATTCTTCCTTTGTAAAATCCTGATCTTCCAGAAACCGTTTTGCAATCTCTCTCATTTTTCACTCTCCGCTCACTGTTTCTTCTCCTTCTTCTCCGCGGAAAGGCTTTGCAAATATAAAAATACCGAAGAAAAGCACATTTACAAGAAGCGCCGGAACAAGGCTTCCCCAGGTGATCTGCTGATTCTGAAGCGCTTCGGAACCGCCTCCTGACAGTATGGCAGCCATGTTGTTATTCAAAAAATGCGCGATCACAGGAACCCAGATATTCTTTGTCTTCATATAAATATAGGCAAAAAAGATTCCAAGGGTAATACAGGTGATCTGCTGTGCCACAACCGCCTGAAGTCCCATCTCCGGCGATGTGTAATAAAAGAAATCAACCGGAAGATGCCAGAGTCCCCACACAACGCCAAGAATCAAAACGCCGCCTTTCAGCCCGAATTTTTTCTGGAGAAGCGGCTGCAGATAATATCGCCAGCCATATTCCTCGCCAAAAAATGCCGGAACTGCGAAAAAGAAATTGAGAAGTATTAATCCCATCATAACCCATGTAGAAGGAGTTGTCAAAACAAGAGTGAAAATCCCCATCTGTCCGGCAAGCGCACAGGACAGAGCCGTTCTTCCCAAGAACAGCGCCACAAAAAGAAGGATCATGAGAACGGATTTCTTCCACAGATTTCCATTCAGCCCGAAAGCTTTCCTTCTCTCCTTCCCTGCTGCCAGAAGAAGAATCCAGAATACAATGCTTCCTAACACAAGAATATAATTAATGGCAAGACTCCATACAGAAATTCCCGCTCCGCCAATTACCACAATCTCATCCGGCATAATGACAGAAAGAATCGAAACTGCTGCCATCACTCCCGTAAGCACAATAAAAAATATATAAAATCCTTTCGGAACCGTCTTATCGCCCTTTCTTGTAAGAAGAAAACCAAGGGCAACACCTGCCGCCGGATACATCATCTGCGCGTTAGGAAAAGCGCTCACGTCCATTCCCTTCACATTTCCGTACCACATAAGAAGTCCCATCACATATGTCACACCGTATGCGACCAAAATATAAATCAAAAGTCTTTTTTTCTCTGTTTTTTCCATTTGTTCCGTCCTCCCTCAAAGGCTTTTTTCTTTACATCATCTGATATACATTATTTAATCAGAAACTGGATCATTTCCATATCTTCATCAAAGCTTACGGTAAACTGGATTTTTCCATCTTCATACTCGCCTATCATCACAGCCGTTGCATAATCGATTCCCGAATTTTTGTCGTGTCCTCCTGCAAAAACAGTCTTTGTGATTTCCTCAAATTCCCCGCATTTGTCAAGATAGGGATTGCCTGCTTCTGCAAACTGTTCCTCTGTAATGCCTGCCTTCAGTTCCTCAGAACCCATCTCGATTAATCCGGCATAGTCCCGCTCGTTAAAAAGCGCGATGGATTTTTCCGCCTCCTTTTTTACCTCTTCCTCCGAAAAACTCTCCGGAAGCTTTGCCTGACCGCAGCCTGCTGTAAAAACCGCTGCCAGAACTGCCATTGCTGTAAAAATTCCTGCTTTTTTCATCATAATCCTTCCTCCTGTTCTCTGCCCTGCCCCGGAAATACCAGGGTGACAGAAAAAATATTTTCTTTGCATTCTATTTTCAACTCTCCATGATAATGGCTCACTGCATGGCGCACATTGGAAAGCCCCAGTCCCTCATGTCCGGTTTTCCCGGACTGCCCCGGCTCGTACTGCTCCAGGGTAGGATTCCATATCTTGATCACTGTGAAATCCTGGATCTGCTCTCCCCGTATCTTCACCCAGAAACCGGGATTTCGCTCCCTCTCCTCCACTGCGTTATCAAGAAGATTGGCAAAAATCGTCGTAATGTCCATATCCGAGATAAAACCGAGACGGACGCCTCCAAGATTACATTCCACCTGTTCCGGGGAAAGCTTTTTCAGCTTGTCATTTAAAATAATATTCAGCATTTTATTCTCAGAATAAAACTTTAACCCAAGAGAATTTAACATTCCATGCACGTCTTCAAAGTACTGATTATCCTCTATCTTTGCCGACTGCTCCAGCGCATGAAGGTGATTTCTTATATCGTGGATAATCTTTCTGGAGCGATTGTAATTTTTCTCCAGATCCTCATAATACTGGTGCGTCAGACCGCTCTGCTGCTCCATCAGATCAAGCTTATGCTTTAACTCCCTGTTTGCCGCCACATCGTACCACACATAAACACACCAGCCGTTTACAATAAGAAGGAGAATACAATATACAATGATCCACTCATACCCGTATCGTACAAAAAAGATTTCTCCCGCTCCCAGATATAAAAAAATAAGCGCAAAACTGATAAGCGGAACAAGCATCATTCCCTTCACCTTCAGGTTTTTTCTGTCAGAAACACCCCGTTTCTTTACAAGAATCCGAAGCCCCGCTGTGACAGCTATGATCAGAAGCGCTTTCATAATGAGAAACGCATAGCTTATAACAATCTGATCCATCGCGATCCACTGCGTCATTCTCATCACAAAAAAGATTGCTATGATCTGCGCCGCATACGTCGCCATATAGAAGAATACCTGATACAAAAGCCAGTTTCTGCTTCTGTGGTAAAAGAACCAGCCCACTGCCAGATAATAACTGCCCACCACGATTATGGTAATCGTGTCATTCAGCCACATATTCGGAACAAACCAGTTTAAAAAGCCATACACCACCCAGATAAGAACCCTTACCCATCTGGGACCTTTTGCTTCAAAGTCTCCTGCCCATAGAAACCACACAGCACAGAAGGTATAAAAGAACAGGGAAAGAAGCATCAGAAAAATAGTTACTGCCGTCATTTCATTCCCCCTCTTCCTTCCAGCCGCTGGGATAAATATCCCATCAGCTCCTGCTTCCATGTTTTCTGTTTTTTCTGAGAAAGGGGGATCTCCATTCCGTTATCGAGAAAAATCTGCTGATTTTTTACATTCTTTACATGGAACATATTGACCACAAAGCTCTGGTGCGGCATGGAAAATCCAAACTCTGTCATTCGCTTTGCCACATTTCCGATTTTATCCGCCATATAATACTGCTCCTCATCTGTCACAATTCGGATTTTTCTGTTTTCATATTCAAAAAAATAAATACGCTCCACAGGAAGACAAAGAGAGCCATCCACTGTATGAAAATCCAGGATTATTTTTTTCTCCGCAGCTTTCGTATAGCGAAAAATTTCTTCCAACACATTCCATATGGCTTTTTTATTTACCGGCTTTAATAAATACTGAAAAGCGTGAACGCCAAAAGCCCCGGAAACATAATCTCTGTATGCAGTCAGATATACAATTTTTGTATCCTTATCCAGCTTTCGGATTGCCTTTCCCGTCTCAATGCCATTCATTCCGACCATATCAATATCGAGAAATACCGCTTCGTAGGACTGATAATTTTCAAGAAGGGCTTCCCCTGATGAAAAACAGACTACGTCCACAGCAGGATTCCACTCTGCGATCAGATTTTTCACCTGCTCTGAAACAGCCTCCTCATCGTCACACACTGCAATTTTGTACATCTCTTACAACCTTTCCTTTCTCTGATTTACAATATACTTATTATACTTTAAATTGTAAATACAGGATACATAAAAGACGGAATTTGTGTATTAAGGGACGGAAAAAATGCGCGGCATTATAATCCGCGCACCTGCTTTCCATCTACTCTTCTGTTTTGTTTTTATATTCTGTGGGAGTAATTCCACAGTATTTTTTTAAAACCTTTGTAAAATAATTCTGACTGTTAAACCCTACTGCAAAAGTGATTTCCTTCACACTCATCTGACTTCGTAATAATGTTTTTGCTTTTTCCACTCGCTTTTCCGCCAAAAGATCTGTAAAGTTTCTTCCCGTAGCTTTTTTAAATAATTTGCTTAAATAGAAGGAACTTACCTCCAGATACGAGGCTATATCGTCCAGCATAATATTTTCCCCATAATGTTCTTCTATATATTGAAGCGCCTGTTCTATAAGAAAATGATTGTTTATTTTTTTATACTTATACATCGCCTGCATAAGATGATTCAGCCATAATGCGGCATACAGCTCCAGCTCTTTTCTGTTTGTGACCTCCAGCACTTCCTCCAGACTGAACGGCGGTTCAAATATATTTTCAAAAGAAATATCATTCTTCTTTATTTGTTCCAAAACAATCAGCAAAATACGGTAAATCTGATTTCTTGCATAAGATAAAACCTCTGTTTTCATAATAAACTCTGTACACATCTGTTTCAGGCTGTTTCGCATTGCCTCCTCATCTGTCTTCTTTAAGGCTTCGACAAGATTTTCTATTATATGATAAGACAGCTCTTTTTCATTCCTGTCATTTTCCTTATCATGAAGATATATGCTTTTCTTCCAGGGCTCTTCTCTCTGCTTCATAACTGCCAGAGCCTGTCTGTATGACAAATAAAAATTATAAAGATCCCGCTCCATTTGTCCGACCCCGACACGGGCGCCTTTTATACCCGTTTCTTTTAAAAGCATGGTAACAAAGTTGCCAACTTCTCTTGTTTTTCGCTCCTCCAGCTCTTTTTCACTTAAAACAAAAAATACAATTATATTATGAAACTGTTCTCCCAGACATTTTAAACCCACTTCCGTAAGCGCCTGCCTTACTTTGTATAAAATAAACCTGGGGCGATCCTTAAACTCTATTACAAAACAAAACCCGCTTTTTACTTCATACCCCAGAAAGTCCATGCTGCTTTTAATTTCTTTCTCTGTTTTTTCTCCTATCAGCGCATAAATACATTCGCTTTCTACAAGAGGACGGACTTCTTCAATTTTCTGCTGCAAAAAAGAATTATCTTCCCTGTCTTTTTTCACCATTTCAAGTTTCTCTGCTGCTGCTTCCAGCGCCGCTTTTAATGTGCCGACTTTTGCAGGCTTTAAAATAAAATCTTCCACTCCAAGCTTTACTGCTTCCTGTGCATATTCAAAACGATTATAAGAAGACAAGATTAAAAATCTCATCTGCGCATTTTTCTTTTTCAGGGCTCGTATTGTATCAAGCCCGTTCATTCCGGGCATATTAATATCAACCATCGCAATGTCCGGCAGCCATTTTTCCGCACGTTCCAATGCCTTAAAACCATTTTCTGCCGTTTCAATCTGAAACATCTCTCCACAATTATTATCAAGCATTAATTTTAATGTTTCTCTTTCAACAGGCTCGTCTTCTATAATAAGCAGCTTAAACATTCTCTCCCTCCATCTCAACCGGAATAAATAAAGAGACGATCGTTCCGCAACCCGGATTACTCTCTATCCGCATTAATCCTTTTCTTCCATAAAACATTTCCAGACGCTTGCACACATTCCACACGCCAATGCTTTTTCTTGTCTTTTCCTTTGAAATATTTTCTTTACCGTTCAAAAGACAGATGATCGTTTCTTCTTCCATTCCACAGCCATTATCCTCTATCTGTATCAATATATTCTGTTGTATTTTCGCAAAGGATACCCGGATATACGCCTGTTCCATTAAATCTTTTACTCCATGCTGAACTGAATTTTCTATCAACGGCTGGATAATCATTCCCGGCACCGTAATATTCGGAAGACTTTCCTCTACACTAATATCAAAAAAAATCCTTTCTCCGAATCTCTGTTTCTGGATTTCAAGATAATTTTTCACACACTCTATTTCCTCATATAGACTAGAAGCTCCGCTTGCCTTATCCAAACTGTATCGAAGTAAGTCTGATGTAATTTCCATTAAATGATTTGTCTTCTCCGCTCCTTCCAGATACGCCATTTTCGATATTAAACTTAAAGTATTAAAAAGAAAGTGCGGATTAATCTGCTGCTGCAGCATCTGAAGTTCACTCTGTACAAGAAGGCGATTCATCTCCAGATTGGCATTTTCTTTCTCTAAAAGTTCCTTTTCCAAATCTGCCTTTTCTTCCACATGAAGAATATTCTGCCACACTCCCTGTGCCATCTGTTTTACAGCCCGGTCCAATACCTGAACTTCTATATATTTACTTTTTATATTTCCAAACTGATAATTTCCTTCTTTTATGTTTTCCACATTTTTTACAATTCTATCCAGGGGCTTTGTAATACTCTTAGTTGCGCCCACTGCAAAAACAACAGCTCCACATATCAGTACGCCTACCGTAAAAACACTCCATGCCATTTGTTTCTGCCATTTTTCCTGCAAAACAATATTTGCACTTTTCATTTCCTTTGCAAGCATGATGGAACACTGCTGATAACTTCTTTCTATATTATCGGGTATGCTGTTAAAAAATTCATACGTTTCTGACACTGTCATTTCACCGGGTGTTTCTCTTTCATTTATCATGTAAAAAAACTCATCATATGTCTGCAGCATTCTCCCCAGTTTCTCATATTTCCACTGCAGCTCTTCATCGTCAGTATTTTCTTCCAGATGATTTAAAACCTGCATGGCAGCGTTCCATTCTTTGTCGTAAAACGCTTCTGTTTCCGTGATTTTATTGTAGAGATAACTTTTTGCAGCTATATCCATCTCACTTACATGCTCATAAAAGCTGTTTAACTGTTCATATTTTTCAGAATAATCATCATATGTTTCCAGAGAATATCTGGTGGAAAGATTTGCGATCAAGATTGCCGCCAGCATAATGACAAGCATAATAATATTGTACAAAATCAAACTTCTTTTAATATGATATACTTTCCTTCCAGACATCAAAACCCTCCCAGTATTTTAAGGCTGCCTCAGAATTTCCGGAGGCAGCCCTTTTTATCTTATCTATAATTTTTTACAGTTTCTGAAAAGATACGCAGATTTTCCTCTGGTACTCCTGCCGGAAGTGCACAGCCAGCCCCAATTACAAGCTCTTTTCCTCCACATATGGAAAGCACTCTCTCTGTTTCTTTTCTTACCTGATCTGCCGTTCCCGCAAAAAATATGCCGGAAGGATCAATCGGACCAAACAACACGGATTTCCCCTGCAAAATACGGTGAGCAGCTTCAATATCTGTCTTATAATCCAGCTCTACTGCATCAAACCCTACTTCTGCAAGATCTTCCAGAATAATATCTGTTTTTCCGCAGATGTGGCAGAGCACAGGAACTCCGGAATCTTTTAAATCCTTCTGAAGTCTTTTATGATACGGAAGCGCATACTTTCGGTACATTTCCCTGCTGATAAGATCCGGTCCTGTTGAACTGTCCCCAAAGCTTGTCATATCTGCTCCTGCTTCCTGCATCATCTTATGAAATTCAAGATGAACCTCATATGCTCTGTCCATCAGCCGGAAAATCCCTTCCTCGCATTCTTCATCAAGAAGATCTGCCATAAAGTCTTCCATTCCATAAGCAAGCATTGCCAGACTAAACGCCATCTGATCACAGTTGCCTCTTACAAAAAGTTCGCCTCCCACCTCTTGTTTCATAAGATAAACAGCCTCTACTGCCTTCTTAATTCTGTCATCTTTGCGGACTTTCGAAGAATCCATCATTTCAATCAGCTCTTCAATATCATCAGAAGCAGCGCGTATTACTCTTGCAGGCTCATGCTCCGGAAAATCTATCGGCACTCCCACAGCACCTGCTTCCAGACATGTATCCACATCAAGAAGAACTCCGTCTAAATCATATTTTCTTGCCATATCAATATGGACTCTTGCCATCTTTTTGGGGTCTTCCCTGTACTCTCTCATAGAAATCCCCGCTTCTTCTGCTGCCGCCATGAAATTATGCAGCATCATCGGAACTCTGTCCACAGGCTTTCTGTTCAGCACTGCACAAATTCTCTCATACCCGTTCATTATACCACCCCACTTATTTCAGGTCTACTTTTTCGCGAAGAGTTTCTGAGTATGTCTCCAGATTGTCATTTGTTACAAGAATTGTTCCCGCGTCATTTACAACCTGCTCAGGATTTTTCCCTTCTGTAATATGCTGATACAGCCAGTAAGTTGCCTGGTATCCATAATTCCAGAAAGAGGTAACAACCGTACCGTCTAAATCTCCGTTTTTAATCAGATCCAGTGTTTCCTCCGTATCATCTACTCCATAAACCAGCACCTTATCACGGATTCCCTTATCTTTCACTACTTTTGCACAAGCCGGTCCTGCCTCTGCAGCCAGGTTGATCGCCACGTTAATTTCAGGATATGCCTTAAATGTGTTTTCCCATTCCGTAGTGGATTTCATTTTATCAGATTTGGATTCTGTTGTATTGACTATCTCAAATCCACCCGGGTGTTTGCTGAATACTTCTTCAACAGCATTGATTTGATCGTGTGCTGTCTGGTAATTTAATGCCGCCACCTGTATAGACGCCTTAATAGGATTGTCTTCTCCTATTTTTTCTTTTACAGACTCATAAAGAACCTCAGCCTGTACGTTTACATCTTTTCCGAAAAATGCCATTCTGTCTGCGTCCGGTATATCAGAATCTACTACAAGCACCGGTATATCCTGTTCAATCGCAGTCTTTACAGGCGCTGCCGGAACAAGTCCCTGTGTAATAATAGCGTCTGCCTTCTCTGCCACTGCCGTCTCTACAAGTTTTGTCATCTCCTCAGGAGAAATATTCTGAGGGCCTACCCAGTCTCCCTTAATTCCCAGTTCTTCACACGCCTGTTCAAATCCGTCTTTTGCAACAAGCCAGATCGGGTGAGCCAGAAGAGGAGAAACATAAACAAAATGAAGCTCTTCTTTTTCCTCTGCCTTTACTTCTGTTGCCGGTACTGCTCCAATAAGTGAAACTGCCATTGCCATCGTTGCTAATAATGCGGTAAGTCTTTTTTTCATAATTTTTTTCCTTTCTTATCTTTTTTGATTTACGCTCTTCAGGTATTTGATGCTGCTTTTAATAACGAAACCTCATTTGCCTCCTCTCTGTCCATAGTACAGCAAACCTTTCCTTTACTTAACACTACAAACCGGTCGCATATTGCCGCCAGCTCCGGCAGCTCCGAAGAAATCATAACAATACTGATTCCTTTATCTGCCAGTTGATAAATCAGTTTATAAATTTCTGCCTTTGTTCCAACATCGATTCCTCTGGTCGGTTCATCGAGAAGAAGAACTTTCAAATCCGTCATAAGCCACTTTGCAAGAATTACTTTCTGCTGGTTTCCACCCGAAAGATTGGAAATCAAGGTATCCATATCCGGCGCTTTTACACGAAGACGCTCAAAGTATTCCTCCGCCTTCTGTCTCTCTTTTTTCTCATCAAGCAGTATGTGATTCCTGATTTCTTTCAAAACAGTGAGCGTCATATTGTGACAAATCGACATCATACTGATAAACCCGTTCTTTTTTCTGTCTTCTGTCAAAAGCCCTATTCCATATTTCTTTGCGTCTCTTGGACTTTTAATTTTAATTTCCTGTCCGTCCAGATATACTTTCCCTTTTGTTTTCGGTATTACGCCAAACAAAGCATTAATAAGCTCAGAACGGCCGGAACCGACAAGACCCGCAAGTCCCACGATTTCCCCTTCTTTTACAGAAAAACTTACGTCTTCAATAATATTTTTTCCATAAGCAAATGTATGAGGTACACAGAAATTTTCAATCCGCAGTCTCTCTTTTCCTGTTTTTCTGCTGCCCCTGTCAGGATACATTACGTCTAATTTCCGCCCTATCATTTCTTCAATAATAATTGTACTGTCGTATCCTTCTGCCTTTTTATGCTCATTAATGTACATGCCGTCTCTTAAAATCACCATTCTGTCGCAAAGTTCAAAAACCTCGTCCAGCTTATGTGATATGTACAGACAGGATAACCCCTCGTTTCTGAGTCCTTTCAGTATCTCCATAAGCTTTCTTGTCTCTGTTTCCGTCAGCACAGAAGTCGGTTCATCAAGAATCAGGATCTTAGGATTTCTTACAAGAACCCTGGCAATACACACAAGCTGCTGCATGGAAGGACTTAAACTTCGCGCCGTCACTGTCACGTCAATATCTGCATGAAGCTTATGCAGCGCTTCTTTTGCAATTTTTTTTGTCTGATTCCAGTCTATCAGGTTACTTTTTGTTCTGGGCATTCTTCCGAGAAGAATATTTTCCGCTACTGTTAAATCAAGTTCCAGATTCAGCTCCTGATAGATCATGGCAATTCCCATATTCTCAGAATCTACAGGAGAAGAAAACTTACACTCCTGTCCACCCAGATAAATTTTCCCTTCATATTCATTATGCGGATACAACCCGCTTAAAATCTTCATCAATGTAGACTTTCCAGCTCCGTTTTCTCCCATTACCGCCAGAATCTCATTCTCATATAGTTTCATAGATACATCTTTCAACGCCACTGTACCCAGAAAGCGTTTCACAATATGTTCTACAGAAAGAACAGTCTTTTTATCTGCCATGACTATCCCTCCTACTCTCTTCCTTTAACAGAATTTTTCAAAATAATTTTTCTCTTATACTGATCTAATAATACAGCAAGAATAAGAATTGTTCCAACAACCAGATTCTGCCAGTATACAGATACGCGCATCAGTGTAAGCGAATTTGTAAGGATTTCCATAAAAAGTGCACCGATTGCAGCTCCTGCAACGCTTCCCATACCGCCGAACGTAGACACGCCTCCAATAATCGCGCCGCAGATAGTTGTCAGCTCATATCCTGTACCTGCCGCTGCCTCGGCAGAGCCTAATCTTGCAGCCATAAACACACCTGCAAGGGCTGCCAGAGTAGAAACAATTACGTAAACCATAAATTTTGTCTGCTGCGTATTAATACCGGAAATCCTGGCTGCTTCCTCATTTCCTCCAAGTGCATAAACAGATCTTCCAAATCCTGTTTTTGTAAGAATAATATGCCCCAACACTGCCAGAAGTACTGCTACAATTACTACCATTGGAATACTTAAAATCTTTGTCTGTTCAATTTTCATAAGCCCTTCCGGAAGAGGATAAATCGGTACTCCCTCTGTCAGAACAGAGACAAGTCCTCTTGCCGCATACTGCATACCGAGTGTTACAATTAACGGAGGGATACCTGCTTTCACAATAATAAATCCGTTAATACAGCCGATTACTGCTCCCACACTCACTCCGATCAAAACTGCGATCCAGACAGGAATTCCTGATGTACACGCCATACCGGTCGCCACTCCGCCTAATGCAAGCACAGAACCGACTGATAAATCCAGCCCTCCTGTGATAAGCACCAAGGTCATTCCAACTACTGTGATCAGGGTAAATCCCGTTGCTCTCAGAACATTGAAAATATTATCTGCCGATAAAAATGTAGGATTTACAACTGTAACAAAAATCACATAAACCAACACTGCCAGAATGATACTGCTCTCCTGTCTCTTCATAAATCTGCCGATATATTTTTTCACAGCAGATTTATTTTTGTTTTCTCCCATAACTTTTTCCTCCCGTTTCTGTTTTCTTTGATACATTTATTATAGCGGAAAGAAAAGAACAAAAATCTGATTTTCCGGGTACAATCTTGCTATTCATGATTCATTTTTGCAAACCTTTCCAGATCAATAGCAGTATTTTGTCGCAGAGCAAAATATTACTATTATTAACTCCCAGTTCTCAAACTTAACGATTAAATTTATTCTTTCTTAATTTACTTTCCCTTTCCGCTCTGCTACAATCATCTTATAGGAGGTTTTATTACAATATCATTTTACAAAAGATAACCTGCTTTTTGCAGAACAAATACAAAAGCTGACATTTTCACCGCACATAAGATAAGCATACTTAACGAACAATAAGGAGGTGCACCTGTAGTTGTCCCACAGGACAATTACAAAATCTTATGGGAAATACGAAACACGAAGATGCGTTTATGAAAATGGGCTTTGATTATTTCCGCGACACTATTTTAAAAACCCTAGGAATCAACTACGAATTTCTGGAATCCTCTCCAACTGAACTAGTAGATTTAAAAATCTATTCTCTGTATATGGATTTTACCTTTCTTACTACGGAAGGGTTTTATGTACATTTTGAGTTCCAGACTACAGATGACAAAATCGTTGCAGATCTTCGAAGATTCCGGGCTTACGAGGCGCTTTATTCCCACAATACAGGCAAAAACGTAATTACTTATGTAATTTACTCCGGCGGTATTAAAAATGTTCAAACCCGGCTGGACTGCGGAGCAAATATTTATCAGGTCATTCCAATCTATCTGGCAGATAAAGATGCGGATAAAGTTTTTAAACGTCTGCAGGAAAAGCAGGAAAGAAAACAGCCTTTCACAGAAGAAGACTTTGCGGAACTTTCCCTAACACCGCTTATGTCGGGAAGCCTCAGTAAAAAAGATACTATTAAAAAAGGAATTCTGATGGCAAAACAGTGCAAAACTGCTACATCAGGAAAAGTAACTGCCATGCTTTATACCCTGGCAGACAAATTTTTAACCGGCACAGAGCTGGACGAAATTAAGGAGGCGATCAGAATGACCAGACTTGGCGAAATGCTCATGGAAGATGGACGTAAGGAAGGTGTAGAAAACAGCCGCAGAAAAATCGTTCGAAATATGCTTTCCAAAAAGCAATTCTCTTACGAAGAGATTGCGGATTTAGTTGATATTTCCGTAGAAAAAGTGAAAGAAATCGAGCGAGAAACACTTGTAAAGAATTAATTGAAACAGCCGGCCGGATTTCTCCAGTCGGCTGTTCTTCTGTATCTTTCTGTACCTCATCATATAGTTTTGTCTCTACTTTACTTCTCCCCCATACCGCACTTCACAGTCTTTTCTGTAAAAAGCAATTCCATAGCACGCAATCTTCCTGTAGCCTTCTCCACGCAGTTCTTCCATATATTCTCTGTCATATACCTGTTTTACTGCTCTTTCTGCGTCAGGTCCCAGGTCGTCGATACCGTCCGATACTTTTATCTCAATTCTAAAGTATCCTGCTTAAAAACTTTAATGCTCCTGAATCATCGTCATATCCTGCCCTGCCGGATACAATGTTTCTATACGCCTCTTTATCCTCTTCCGAAAGCAAAGATTTCAAAATTATCAACACCTACAGGCAATGGCTTTTTCATCCTTCCACCTCCATTTACACCCTGCTCAGTATCACATTCCTCAGCTTCCTCGTAAGCCCAAAGGTTCCCCCATTTCTCTTCTGGGTTCCCATGAGAATCGTCATCTTCTCTTCCGGGAAATTAGCAAAATACGCTCCAAGCCAGCCGTCCCAGCCATACTCTCCCTTTCGCGTCATCATGCCTGACTGAGATGGATTTTTACATACTCTCATAAGATTCCCATAGCTGTACCCTTCCAGTCCAACCCAGTTCCGGAAAGAATCCTGCTGTGCAGGAAGAAGCTCGCCGTTCTTGAAAAACTCTACTGTTTTCGGCTGCAAAATCTGAACTCCCTCCAGCGAGCCGCCATTTAAAAGCATAGCGGCAAATCTGCTGTAATCGTCAAGTGTAGACGCAAGCCCGGCGCCGCCTGCCTCATACGCCGGGGAAACTGCCATATCATTTCGCACCGCCAGGTTATCGCCTGTATATAAAACCAGTTCTTTCCCGCCGTTTTCTTTTTCCACTGTCTCATAAGACTTTGCGAGACGCCCCTGTTTCTCCTTCGAAACCCAGAACGCTGTATCTTTCATTCCAAGCGGATCAAAAATTTCCTCTTTCATAAATTCCGACAGCCTTTTCCCGGAAACCACTTCTATCACAGCTCCCAGAACATCGGCGGAGGCGCCGTAAGTCCAGGAACTCCCCGGTTCAAAAGCAAGCGGGCAGGCAGCAAGCTTATCTGCCAGTTCTCTCGTTGTCATTGGGCTTTCACCGTGAAGCCGACTGCATGCCTCTCCAAATACCTTATCTGCTGCCCGTCCTGCTGCTGTCTCTTCGTCCGGGTATACAAGACCGGAAGTCATATTCAAAAGATCGTTTACAAGAATCTGTCTCTTACAGGGAATCCTCTCACCGGTTTTCGCCACACACATCTGCGCAAACGAAGGGAGAAACTCTGATACAGGCGCGTAAAAATCAAGAAGTCCCCTCTCCATTAAAATCATGGCAGCCGCGGAGGTCACCGGCTTTGTCTGAGAATACAGCCGGAAAATCGTATCTCTCTCTATTTTTCTTCCAGTTTCTCTGTCAGCCATACCAGCCTGAACATACACCATCTCTTCTCCGTCTTTTAACACAAGAAAATTTGCCCCCGCAACTTCAGAATTTTCTACAGAAGTCCTTAAGATTTCTTTTAAAATACTTTCCAGTTCCATATAGTTTACCCCTTTTCTGTTTCATCTTTCTAATTATAGAATCTAATATCAGATTAACACAATTCCGGAAAAAAACAAGAAAGAAAAACGCGCAAAATGTTGATAATTATGCACGCCTTGTCGGCTGTTCTTTAGACTCCCTCTTTGGAGATCTGGAACCGGAATATTCCGAAACAGCACTTGACAGAAAGCTTTATCAGACTATTCTAAAATTAGATACAAAAACAAAAGAAAAATTACTGCAAACGCTTGAAATTTGGAGCAAATAAATAAAAAATCCATTGACAGTATGCATTGCTCTTGCTACAATGAAATTACATATCTGGGAGAACTATTCTTGGCCGTTCGGCTCTAAATCCCCATATGAATAATCAATTGAATATGGCGGAGAGAAGAACCGTCGGCAGAAAAGTTTCTTTGAGATGCCCGCGTTTCCTTTCCGCTGTTAGAAAGGAAAATGCGATGGCAAAAAGAACATTGAAAAACCT